>OLQI01000114.1_pt1 | contig 86184 bp, 84 predicted proteins | sample 1672171 | NCBI WGS metagenome assembly OLQI01 (sample SAMEA3136655, study PRJEB25190) | human gut metagenome
TTTTCCTTTTCTGTACGTTTGCGGAAGTTATCAAACTCTGCCATCTGACGAGTAAGTCTGTCTGTCAGTTCTTCAATCTTCTCGTCCTTTTTGTCTTTCTTATCCTTCTTGCCGAAGAATTTTTTTGAAGCTTTTTCTTCTGTCTGATCCTCTGTCCCTGCTTCCTGTTCTTCAGAAACTTCTTCTGTCTTGGCTTCTTCTGCTTCATCTTTTGAAGCTTCTGCTTCTTTCTTTGCCTCTTCTACGGCTTCTTTTACCATATCTTCCTGACTTTTCTTTTCTTTATCTTCCAAGGATCAATTCCACCTTTCTATTCCTCTTTATGAAACATCTGATCCAGTTCACTCTGGAGACGCTTCATTGACTTTAACACATTCTCATAATCCATTCTTTTCGGTCCGATAATACCTATCGTTCCCTTTACACCGTTCCCTAATTCATAAGTGGCGGTAACAACACTGCAATCTTTCATAGTCTTCACCGGAGCCTCATCTCCGATATATACCTGAATGCCTGTGTTCTCTTCATTGGATAAAGTCTGCGTAACGAGATCTGTAAGCTGCTGCTTTTCTTCGAATGCACTGATAATTTCCTGTGCACTCTGCTTATCACTGAGTTCCGGATATTTAAAAATATTTGTTGCACCGCTTGTGTAGATCTGCATGTCTTCATCGACCTGAATAACATCTGCGACTGCATCCAATACATTCCCCACAACCTCGCTGTGGATTCCGGCTCCTTCTTTCAGTCTCGCGATCAGTCCAAGATTAATCTCTTCTATAGACATACCATTAAGTGTTGTGTTCAGAAGCATGTTGAGTTTTAACAAGTTCTCATTGTTGATTGGCTCATCTACATGTATGATCTTATTCTTGATCACATTTCCATCAAGCACGATCACTGCAATCATCTGTTCCTCATCAACCATCGTAAGCTGTATGAACTTAATCCGGTTACGATTGTTCATCGGTGAAGAAACCAGTGTCGCATAGTTCGTACTGTTCGCCAAAACTTTTGCTGCCTGTTTCAAAAGCTGATCCATCTTATCTGCTTTCTCAAGCATCTGATCCTGCATCTCACTTAGTTCCTGTTCTTTCTGTTCCATCAGCATATCTACATAGAGTCTGTAGCCTTTATCCGAAGGAATACGTCCAGCAGACGTATGAGGCTGTAAAATATATCCAAGTTCTTCCAGATCTGCCATCTCATTACGAATGGTTGCTGAACTTAAGTTCAGATCCGTGTACTTGGAAATTGTTCTGGAACCCACCGGCTCGCCTGTCTCCAGATAATTCTTAATGATTGCCTGAAGGATCTTTAATTTTCGTTCGCTCAGTTCCTGTTCCTGAATCATCATATGCCTCCTTCTTTCGGATTTGTTAGCACTCATTATATTGGAGTGCTAACACCTTTCGACTATTAATGTATCACTCGATTTGACTTTTGTCAACAACATTTCTTACTTTTTTTGTGAAATAAATATGAAGAAAAATAATCTTTCCATTATACGAAAGAAACTGACAGATGCAATTGGGAAAAATTGCATCTGTCAGTTTCTTTTTTTATTACAGATTTAAATTCTTTTGTTTTCAGCTACTTTGATTTTTTATATTAGCTTAACTCGATCTTCTCTGCCTCTTCTGGCTTGAAGTCGTTCTGTAAATCGTAGATGTTGTGTCCTGTAGACTCGGTCAGAACCTTTCCTTTGTAAGAATAGCAGCGGATAAATCTCTGCTTGTCAATGCTTGACCAGTGCTCAACATCCCATGTCAGATATCCATCTGCATCAGATTTCTCTCCTTTAAGATAAATGTCTACCTGACGTCCAGATACCATAATGTCGATAAGTCCCTGTGTTCCGTCTACTTCTACTTCTGTTTTGTTTACTGAGTCGTATACCTTCATTTTATTTTCCCTCCTGATAATAACATACACTCTGGCGCCACATTTCTGACGACAGTACAGATTCTGCTTCGATTATACGTTTTCTCTATAAAAAATTCAAGCTTTTCTATGAATTCTTCTTTAAAAACTCCATCCATTCTTTTATTTCTTTTTCATGTCCGTTGTCACTCGGCTCATAAAACTTTTCTTTTTGGATTTCGGAAGGCATGTATTGCTGTTCCACATAGTGGTTCGGATAATCATGTGCATACTTGTAACCCACACCATGTCCAAGTTTTTGTGAACCTTTATAATGAGCATCCTGCAAATGCGCCGGCACCGTAGTTTTATAATTTCTTACATTTTCCATGGCGGCACTGATTGCTTTGACTGCCGCATTACTCTTTGGTGCTGTTGCCACATATGTCACTGCCTGAGATAAAATGATCTGCGATTCCGGCATTCCGATCCGCTCTACTGCCTGGGCTGCTGCCACAGCCACTTGTAGCGCCACCGGATCTGCATTTCCAACATCTTCCGATGCACAGATCATAATCCTTCTGGCAATAAATTTCACGTCTTCCCCTGCATATAGCATTTTTGCAAGATAATATACTGCCGCATCAGGGTCTGACCCCCTCATACTTTTGATAAATGCAGAGATCGTATCGTAATGATTGTCTCCTGTCTTGTCATAGCGCACTACACGTTTTTGAATACACTCGGACGCCACGTCAAGTGTAATATGGATCTTTCCGTCCGCACTTCGCTCTGTCGTGAGAATCCCGAGTTCAATAGCATTCAATGCATTTCTCGCATCTCCTCCTGCAATGTCTGCAAGGAACTCCAGTGCTTCCTCGTCAATTTCCGCATGATAGCTTCCCATACCTTTTTCCTGATCATAGACTGCCCGCTTCAAAAGTGTTTTGATATCTTCTTTTTCAAGCGGATGAAGTTCAAAGATACTGGAACGGGAAATTAATGCTCCATTGACCTCAAAATAAGGATTCTCCGTGGTAGCTCCAATCAGAATAATTGTTCCGTCCTCCACAAATGGAAGCAGATAATCCTGCTGTCCTTTGTTAAAACGATGAATCTCATCTACAAAAAGAATGGTCTTCTTCTGATACATGCCCAGCGTCTCTTTCGCTTTCTGTACCACTTCTTCCATATCTTTCTTGCCTGCCACCGTTGCATTGATCTGGGTGAATTCTGCACTTGTCGTATGGGCAATCACTTTCGCCAGTGTCGTCTTACCGGTTCCCGGCGGCCCATAAAAGATAATAGAACTTAACTTATCTGCTTTGATTGCACGGTACAACAACTTGTCTTTTCCAATAATATGCTGCTGTCCTACCACTTCCTCCAGCGTTGTCGGCCGAAGCCTGGACGCCAGCGGTGCCTCCTGATCCATATTTTTCTGTCTTGCATATTCAAACAAATCCATGCTTTTTCTATCTCCATTCTTCCTGATTTCTTCTGGTTTTCCTTACTCAAGAATCAGTTTATCTACTGTCACAAATTCAAAGCCTTCTGCCTTTAAAAGATCTACAATCCGAAGCGCCGCCTCTACCGAGGATTTATAACAATCATGTAATAAAATAATATCATTCTCCTTCGCCTGCGACACTACTTTATTCACAACTTCATCTATATTTTCCGTAGTCCAGTCCAAAGGGTCTACCGTCCACATGACAGGTAATACGTCCAGATAATTCTCCAGTTCTCTCTGCCAGATCCCAAAGGGCGGACGGATATACTGCACGCGCTGTCCGGTAATTGCCGCAATCAGCTCATCAGTCTTGTTAATTTCATACATTGCTTCTTCATCAGAAAGTTTCGTAATCTCAACATGATGATACGTGTGATTTCCAATTAAATGTCCTTCTTCATAAATTCGTTTCACAATATCCGGATAGGTCTCAACATTTTCTCCTACTAGAAAAAATGTTGCCTTCACACCTTTCTCTTTTAATCCGTCAAGAAGTGCCGGTGTGCACACACTGGGTCCGTCATCAAATGTAATGGCAATCTGAGGCAGCTCTGTCTGTATCTGCTCATTCAAAATCCGGGATATTGTTTCCCGTGTTTCTGACTCCATTTGCAGATTTGAATCTCGTCGGTTCGTTTTTGATTCTTTCTTATTAATATCAATTGTTTGCATTGTTTTCATAGAAATTCCTGAAACATTTAAAACAACTATCATTGCCAGACACGCTGTAAGAATCTGTGTCACTTTTTTTAATTTCCATTCTTTCATAATAAAGAGACCTGTTACCTTTGCACTACCAGTCTCTTTATATATATGAAATCCTGCGCTTTATTATTTTTTCTTTTTCACCTTTTTCTTCTTTTTCACACTGTAGCCAAATGTTCCAAGTGATTTTCCAAGATCAAAATATTCCCCGTGGGAATATGCCAGAAGTCCTGTTTTGTTCAGTGCAAATTTTCCATTATCCTGCATGAACCGGTCATCCACCTGCACGCCGGTCACTTTTGCAAGAAACATGTGGTGTGAACCCAACTCTTCGACTTTCACGACCTGACACTCAATATTGACTGGACTTTCCTCAATTATCGGAGCATAGATAAGTGTCTGAGCATTTCCGCGAGTCAGATGCATTTCACTCCATTTGTCCACATCTCTTCCCGAACGCACCCCGCACCAATCCGTCGCTTTTACCAGATCTTTTGTCGTCAGGTTCACTACAAATTCTCCGCTTTCCCTAATCAAATGATAAGAATATCTCGTCGGACGCACGGATATATATAACATTGCCGGATTTGTACAGATTGTCCCTGTCCATGCAATTGTAATGATATTGTCATGCCCTTCTTTGTCCGCACAACTTACCATAACCGCCGGGAGCGGATACACCATATTCCCCGGTTTCCATAATTCTTTTCCCATAGTACGCTATCCTTTCTACATCTGCTGCATGGTCTCGACCAGCACTGGTATCAGCTGTTTCTTTCTGGACACAACTCCTTTTAATATCAGACTCTTTGCATTATCCGGAAGATCAAATGCGCTGAGGGCAATTCCTCTCGCACCGGTTCCCACACACACAAGCTCCGTGGATTCTGCCAGAATATCTGTCAGCATAAAATAAATCATATTCAGGTTATGTGCTTCCAGTACCTTTGGCAAATGCTCCGTCATCATATCACGAATAGCTGCCAGTTCTTCTTTGCTCATGGACGTGATCTGTCCTACACCAAATATCGTGTCGTTGACTGTAAACTGCTTGAAATCCTGGAAACAGATATCCTCTGCACTCTTGCCTTTCAAGTTGCTTCCTGCATTGAACATTTCCTGCGCCATCTGCTCCAGGTCAATATCTGAAATTTTTGCCAGTTTTTTCGCAGTCCTTTCATCTAACGGCGTACAGGTCGGTGAACGGAACAATAATGTATCCGAAATAATTGCGCCACATAAAAGCCCGGCAATCTCTCTTGGAACTTCAAGCTCATTCTCCTCATACATCTGGTTAATAATCGTCGCCGTGCATCCCACTGGCTGATTACGGAACGTAATCGGGCTGACTGTCTCGATATCTCCAAGTCTGTGATGATCAATAATCTCAATGATTTCTGCTTCCTCAATTCCATCAACTGCCTGTGACCGTTCGTTATGATCCACCAGGATTACTTTTTTCTTGCTGGCACCGAGGAAACGACGTCTGGAAATGAATCCTTTAAATCTGCCATGACGATCCAGAATCGGAAAATCGCGGAAACGCTTTTTCGCCATAATATCTTTAATATCATCAACATAATCATTCATCCGGAACATAGTCAGTGGTCCAGAGGTCATATAAAACTTCACCGGAATGCTCTGATTAATCAGTCTTGCTGTCGTAAATGTATCATACGGAGTCTGAATGATCACTATACTCTGTTCTTTTGCCTTCTGAATCAATTTCGGAGAAACTTCTGCATCTTTGCAGATAACCATACAGCTGGCATCAATATTCACGGCACATGCCTGCGCTTCCTCAAGATCTCCTAATATCACCAGATCGTCCTTTTCAATAAACTCTTCCATAAGATTCGGACTTGAGGCTCCGATTGCTACTTTTCCTCTCATAAAATACCCATGCTCATTACCTGTTATCATTGTACCGTCCAGTGTCTTGACAATATTCCGATATTGGGTTCTCGCTTTTGATAATATCTCACTATCATACACATCCATATAAGATTTTGCAATATCTCCGGTAGATACAACTCCTACCAGCTCATCATCCTTCACGATTGGCAGTGTCTTTGCCTGCTCCTGCCTCATACGCTCCCATGTATCACGAATGGACGCATTAGGCTTAAGCCCCGGCATCTCGTGAATATCCAGATCTCTCACTTGAAGTCTGACATCTGTAAGAAGCTTGGGAGCCTCTACCCCAAAACGATCCAGTACATAAGCAGTCTCATCATTCACATGTCCTGCCCGCTTTGCCTCATGAACCTGTCCGGTCACTTTCTGCCTCAGATCTGCATAGGCAATCGCGGAACAGATAGAATCTGTATCCGGATTCTTATGTCCGATCACATAAATCTTTTCTTTTCTCTTTCCCATATATATCACCTTATTATCTTCTTGCTAATTCGAGCAGTCCATATCGGTTTTTCTGATTGCATCCGGCTATACTCATCATTTTTCCAATAATTCGTATATCTCACTCGAACTGTTACTTATTTTCTACAACATATTCTAACATAGTTAATTTTCTTTGTACAAGCAGTTTATTTATGCTATACTAAAAGCAACAATTTTACTGATAGGAAGGAATATACTATGAGCGAAGAATTCAACGAAGAAAATGTAACTATGGCAGATCTGGAAGATCATTTTGATGATGCAAATCCATGGAATGTAGTTCAGTCCTACCTCGAAAAAGGAACTGTACTCCCTGTAAAAATCGAAGGAATTGTAAATGGCGGTGCTATCGCAATGGTAGAAGGAATCCGTGGATTTATTCCTGCTTCCCGACTTTCTTTATCCTATATCGAAGATCTGGAATCTTATCTGTTAAAAGATATCGAAGTTCAGGTCATTGATGTAGATCAGGCAAATAACCGGCTGGTACTTTCCGCCCGTGAACTTCTCAAAGAAAAAGAGAAAAAAGAGCATGAAGAAAAAATTGCAAACATCAAAGTAGGAAACGTTCTTACCGGAACCGTAGAATCCCTCCAGAACTACGGTGCATTTGTACGTCTGGAAGACGGACTTTCCGGACTTGTACACGTTTCCCAGATCAGCCAGAAACGTATCAAATTCCCAAAAGATGTCCTGAATGTAGGTGATGAAGTTCAGGTCAAAGTCATCGGTGTCAAAGATGGCAAGATCAGCCTGAGCATGAAAGCTCTTGAGGAAGCCATCCAGGAGGAGGAAGAAGTTAAGGTCGAGATTCCAAAGAGCGAAGACATCGGAACAAGCCTTGGCGATCTTTTCAAGAACATCCAATTATAAAACTTTTCATTTACTTGTAAAACTAAAAAAGGTCCACCGGACCTTTTTGTCGTATGCTTGGCAACAAAAAAGGAACATTCCCGTAATCTTTATAATTCGGCGATGTTCCTTTTTTTGATCTCTTATTACCTTTATAGACGTTATTTTCCCGCCTCTTTTTCAAGATTCTGTATCCACAATGCTACACACGCATCACTCGGCATTCTCCAGTCGCCTCTCGGAGACAATGCAACCGTTCCGATCTTCGGACCATCCGGCAGGCAGGACCTCTTAAACTGCTGTGAAAAGAATCTCCAGCAAAACGTACGAAGCCATTTATAAATTGTCTCGTCGTCATACTCCCCGGCAAAGGAAAGCTTCGCAATCCGGTAAATCTTTCCTGGCTCATATCCCATTCTCAGGAAATAATACAGGAAAAAGTCATGAAGTTCATATGGTCCTACAAGATCTTCTGTCTTCTGCGCGATTTCACCATCTTTTGGCGGCAAAAGTTCCGGACTTACCGGCGTATCAAGCACATCATAAAGCACTTCTTTCAACGATGAATCTTCACAAGTATCTGCAAAATAATGAACCAGATGTCTGACCAGCGTCTTTGGCACGGAAGCATTTACTCCGTACATAGACATATGATCTCCATTGTAGGTTGCCCAGCCAAGTGCCAGCTCCGACATATCTCCGGTTCCGATTACAAGTCCTCCCGTTTGATTAGCAATGTCCATAAGCACCTGTGTCCGTTCCCTTGCCTGTGAATTCTCATAAGTTACGCTGTGGTCTTGTGGGTCATGTCCAATATCTTTAAAATGCTGCATAACTGCATCACCGATTCTGACTTCTCTGAGAGTTGCTCCGACTTTCAGAGACATTTTACATGCATTCTGATACGTTCTGTCTGTCGTTCCAAAACACGGCATGGTCACTGCCGTAATACCGCTGCGCTCAAGTCCCAGTGCATCAAATGCCTTGGCTGTCACAAGCAGTGCCAATGTAGAATCCAGACCTCCGGATATTCCAACTACTGCACTTTTTGCATGCGTATGTGCAAGCCGCTTTTTCAGTCCCATCGCCTGAATTGTTAAAATCTCCTCACAGCGCTTTGCCCTCTCCTGATCATCACGAGGAACGAATGGTCTGGACGGAAATGTTCTTGTAAGAATAGTTTCTGTCTGTTCTAATCCAAACGGAATCCTCGGAAGCACATGTTCCTGTGTCTCTGTAAATGTCGTATTTTTTCTGCGTTCATTCGCAATTTTCTGTACATCAAATTCTGTATAAATAATCCCGTTCGAAAATCTCTTCGCCTCTGCCAGAATCGTTCCATTTTCCGCGATCAGATTATGTCCGCCAAATACAAGATCTGTAGTCGATTCACCTTCTCCTGCGTTGGCATAGATATACCCGCTGATCAGCCTTGCAGACTGCCCGGAAATTAATGCCTCCCGGTAAGAAGCCTTTCCAATCGTCTCATCACTGGCCGAACAGTTGACGATCACAGTCGCTCCCTCTCTTGCCGCCTCAATGCTCGGTGGAACCGGTGACCATACGTCCTCACAGATTTCTGCTGACACGATCAGATTAGTCATCTGTTTTTCCACAAATAAAAGCTGCGGTCCAAATGGAATCTCTTTTCCGCCAAACAGAATTTTCTCTGCTTTTTTCGGTCCCGGACGGAACTGGCGCATCTCATAGAATTCCCCATAATTGGGCAGAAAGCTCTTCGTTGTGAAACCTAATATATTTCCATGGTTCAAAGCTGCTGCTACATTATAAAGTTCCCCGCCAACTGCAATAGGGACTCCCACAAACACAAGCGCATCCAGATTTTTTGTATATTCTGCAATTTCTACAAGTGCTTTTTTCGCACTATTTAATAAAATATCCTGAAGGAAAAGATCACTGCATGTATATCCTGTAATACAAAGCTCCGGAAATACAATAATCTTGGCACCTGCGTCTGCTGCCTCATCCATCTGCTTTATAATCTGCCCTTTATTGTAATCCACATCCGCTACCCGGATATCCGGTGTTGCTGCCGCGACTTTTATAAAACCATGTCTCATAATCTTCCTCCATATAAATTTACATCTAATATCTTATAATGAATTGCGGTCATAAATTGGCCGCAATTCTATCTCTCTACTATTCTATTATCCGGTCTATTCACCTGATTATTTCTTACTTCTTTTCAGAATGTTCTTCAAGTCTTCGACTGTATAGTTATATGCCGTATTGCAAAAATGACATTTTACTTCGATGTCTTTTCCTTCATCGATCATTTCCTGAATGTCTTTCTTTCCGATACTTGCAACTGCCTGCTCTACGCGTTCTTTAGAACAATTACAGTAAAACTGTGTTGGAATAGTATCTGTGATTTCAAGATCCAGATGTCCGATCAGTTTCTCTAACATCTGCTCCGGTGTATAGCCCTTGTCCAGAAAATCTGTAACAGAAGTCACATCCTTCAGATTCTCCTCCAACTGGCTGATAGTCTCTTCTGTTGCAAATGGCATCAACTGAATAATAAATCCACCTGCACAGCGTACAGTATTATCTTTATTCATCAGAACACCAAGTCCCACTGAGGAAGGTACCTGCTCGGAACTTGCAAAATAATAAGTCAGATCTTCTGCGATCTCACTGCTTACAAGAATTGTCTGTCCCACATAAGGCTCTTTCAGTCCCATATCTTTAATCACCTGTAAAAGACCGATACCAACTGCTCCTCCGACGTCCAGCTTGCCATTCTTTGGCGGAAGCATCACGTCCGGATTTCCAACATATCCTTTTACATTTGCATGGCTGTCTGCAGTTACAGTGATGCCCTCGATTGGACCGTCTCCACGAATCTGAAGTGTCAGCATATCTGCATCATTTTTCATCATACTTCCCATGATTGCCCCTGCTGTCAGTGTCCTTCCAAGTGCCGCAGTCGCAACCGGGCTTGTATTATGATGCACTCTTGCAGCCTCTACAAGGTTTTTCGTTGTCGCAGCAAATGCACGCATCTGTCCTCCTGCTGCCGTCGCTCTTACAATATAATCTTCCATCATCTATCTTATGCCAATCCTTTCCCATGTTCTCTTGCCACTACGCAGATTCTCTCACTCCGGTCATGTGGACTTTCTTTTGTATAGTCATCGTAGGCAGTTACATATTCAAGTCCTGCCTCCGTAAGCATATGTCTGATCTGCTCCAGCGTATATGCTCTCTGAAAATGTTCTTCCTGATACTTACGATAAAGCTGTGGTTGTTCTTCGTCCCGCACAAAAAGAGTCAGTTCATATTCATTGATCCGTTCGTCTTCATCGTAATAATTATCCCAGATAAAGCTGCATTCCTCACGGTCTTCTGCAATTGTCTGTTCTCCAAGTATCTCCCGATACTTATACTCCGTATTAAAATCAAATACAAACAGCCCTTCCGGATCCAGATAATTATTCACCAACCGGAAAACTTCCGTCAGGTCCTCATCGTCCGTAATATAGTTCACAGAATCGCAGGCACTTATAACTGCTCTGACCGTTCCGTATAATTCAAATTCCCGCATATCCTGAAGAAGATACAAAATATCATGTCCACTCTCGACCTTCTTCTCCATGGCAATCTCCAGCATCTCTTCTGCATTATCCACACCGATCATATCATAACCGGATGAAGCCAGCATTTCTGTCATGCTTCCAGTTCCACAGCCAAGATCCAGAACAAGCCCGTCATCAATTCCATATTCCTTTAATATTTTCCCCAGATAATCCGCCCACTCTTTATACGGCACATTATCCATGAAGATATCATATACCCTCGCAAAACTCGTATAAGCTTCCATATTCAGAAAGACTCCTTCTATACTTTCGTATCATATTCCAGGTAGCGCATCCGTTACCATCGTCCATTATATCTTATTTTTCCGGATATGCCAACTAGTAAACAATGCAGATTTTGCTTCTGAAAACTACTGAAAACTACTAGTATATACATTAAACATGTCATCTACAATCCCAGTTCTTTTAAAAGCTTCGCCTGATACTCGGAATTCGTTGCCATAGCTTCTCCTTTCTTTTTGCAGATAAATGTCTGTCTGAAAGAAAATGCTATGATTTCTACTTATAGATTAACATATACTTTCAGTATATTCCAGTATATGAAGAAAATTTCACTTCATTTTTTCAAACTTAATTTATCTGTCTGCTTATCATCACTTTAGGAATTGCTGCCGATTCTTCTGGCTCCGAAAATGAATGAAATCAATATAGATACTTTGCAGATAATTAGAACCATCGTCTGCGTGTAGATAGAATAGCATAGTCGTGATATGAACTCAAGAAATATTTTCTTATCTTTTCCTTAAGAAATGATATCGAAAAGGACGGAAGTCTTTTCACTCCCGCCCTGTGTTTGTTTATTTCTCTTTACATTTGTAATGAAGAAATGACTAATCGTCGATACCTTCTGTCTCAATGATGAATTTTGTTGTTCCGGATACTCCGTCACTGATTCCTGCAAATGATTTGTATTCTTTTGCAAGGTTAGTCATTGCATCAATTCGATCTGTCACACCGCTAATATCTCCATTAAAGAGATCTGTCAATTTATCAATTGCTTCTTCTTTGTACTCCTGCATTCCATCTGCCAGAGTCTGGTTTCCATCTGCTAATGTGTTGGCTCCATCTAATAATGTCTGAGTTCCACCAGCCAATGTTCCGGCTCCGTCAGCAACCTGATTAGCACCACTTGCTAACTGGCTAACACCACTTGCAAGCTGGGAACCACCATCTTTTAAGGAAGTAACGCCAGCCATAAGCGGTGCACTGTTTTTATTCAATTCTGCTGCTCCATCTGCTAATGCCTGTGTTCCTGCCGCAAGCTCTGTTGCTCCTGTTGTAAGTTTTGAAATACCGACTCCAATATCACCTTTTTCAGAAAACGCTCCTTCCAATTTACCAATACCATTCTCCCCGGCTAATTCTGATAATCCACTGGATATAGTTGTCAATGCTTCATTAGCATTATCTACATACCTTTTTGCACCGGTAATTTCTGTATTAATTGAGTCGTTAACACCTTCGACTTTATCTTCTGAAACAGTAATATCATATTCTGCATCAATCTTACTAGATGCTAATGCTTCTTGAATAGCATTTTTTACCTTTTCTTTATCATCATCACTAATTTCATACTTCTCCATAATTTGATTTATTGTATTTTCATCTAAGGTTGCTTTTGAAGTATTCTCTTTTATATTACCTTCTACACAGCCCTTTATCTGCTCCTCTGTAATTTTTACTGGTGCAAGGGTTTGAGATGCTCCCCCCAACATAGTTTTTACTCCTGGCAATGTCTGCCCAGACTCTGTTGCTCCCACCGAAGTGGTAATTGCATAATTAGCACTGTTTACTCCATTTTTTATGTCTTGAATTCCTGGTTTAACTTGGTTATCAATACCATCGCTCAAACTAGCTGCTCCAACCTTTAAGCTCTGCATATTATCACTTATCAGTTGAGAATTTTTTGCAATTGATGCTACACCTGCTGTATAGGTTCCGACGCCGCTCGCCAGTGTGTTCACTCCGCTGACCAGTGTTCCACTCTTTTCATTCAGTGTGTTTACACCATCTGCCAGTGTTCCGGCTCCGCTTGCCAGTGTTCCGGCTCCGTCATTCAATGTTCCGACTCCATCTGCCAGCTCTTTTGAACCATCGGCTGCTTCTTTAGAACCGTCTACCAACTGATTTGTTGCGTCTTCCAGATCATCGATAGAATCCTGCAAGTCATCAAAGCTGTCGATGTCGTCCAGTCCGAATTCATTCATCAGCTCTGCGGAAGCCATTGTAATACTTGTTCCGACTGTTGCATCTTTGACATCTGCTGTAATTGTTACTGTCTCCGGAATATCAATGTCCATATCCAGATCTTTCAGATTCAGATCATTTGCAAGTCCCGGGAATGCAACTCCGACTACAATATTTTTATCTCCGTCAGAAATAAGTTTTCCATTTTCAACAGACACATTGCTGTACTCATCAGAGGAAAGCATCATTGCACTGACCATAGTAAATGGTGTGTACATTTCTACATCTTCACCATTTACATTGACAGTCTGTTTTGATTTGTTGTCATAGCTAAACTGAATCTCAACCTTTCCGCTTTTACCTTTCAGATCTTTCGGGGAAATGCTCTTTCCGTCCAGTTTGTAGGATACTTTCACATCTACCGGGAGCTCTTTATCTATTGTTCCCTGATAGTAAATGTCATTTCCTTCAGACTTCCAGCTTACGTTGTTGTTGCTTCCTGTCTCAAATGTTTCGTCACCTTTTACATTTTTAATATCTTTCAATTCAGATGTGTCAGAAATGGTTCCTTTTTCCGGATTTTTCAGCCATTCAGATACCGTCGTTTTCTTTACATTTCCACTTGCATCTGCTTTTACATACACAGATTCCTCTTTTGAAAATCCTGTATCCTCAGAATCTGTTGCATGGTCTGCCAATACATTTTCCGCAGTCTCTTTTAATTCCTGAGTGTCTTTGTCCTTTTGCTCTGCTGCCTGTACCTGCATGACATTATTGTGATATTCATATGTTCCGGCAAGTCCGGCAGCCATCATGACAGCCATAGATCCTGCTACAATTTTTTTTGCGATTTTTTTATTTCCGTTCATAGTGATCCCTCCTGTAAATCTTATGCCTCTTTCGGCAGAAAACCTTTACTTGTTTTTACGATTACTTTGTCAAATACCATAAACATGGATGGCAGTACGAAGATTACAACTACCATACTTATCAGCGCTCCCCTTGCCATCAGGATACACAGCGAACTGATCATATCAACGTTGGAATAAAGTCCGACTCCGATGGTCGCTGCGAAGAAGCTTAAGGCACTGACCATAATGGACTGTGCTGATACACGGTGGGCTGTCGTAATGGCATCATGTTTATTTGCCCCATGGTTTCGTTCACGCTTATATCTTGTCGTCATCAGGATTGCATAGTCAACCGTAGATCCCAGCTGAATCGTTCCGATAACGATAGAAGCAACAAACGGAAGCTTCGTGCCTGTGTAATAAGGAATTCCCATATTTACAAAAATTGCAAATTCAATAACACCTACCAGAATGACCGGAAGTGAAATGGATTTGAATAACACAAGGATAATGACAAATATAATTCCAATGGATACTGCACTGACTGTCTTAAAATCCTGATCTGTAATATCAATCAGATCTGCGGTCAGCGGTCCTTCACCAATCAGCATTCCGGTCTTATCATATTTGTGCAAAATCTTATTCAATGTCTTAATCTGGGCATTGACTTCATCAGATGCTACCTTATATTCAGAGTTTACAAGAAGCAGCTGATATTTATCATTTTTCAGCATACTGGATACGGACTCTGGAATCATATCAGACGGAACTGACGGACCTACAAGAGAGTCCAGCCCAAGTGCCCATTTGACACCGTCTACCTTATCCATTTCTTTTATCATTTTATTGACATCTGTTGAAGATACGGAACTGTCCACCAGAATCATGTGCGTTGTATTCATATCGTAATCTTCTTTTAACTTTTCATTTGCAATGATACTTGGCAGATCCTTTGGTAATGTCTCGTCCAGGTTGTAATAAACTGCTGTATGATTATTTCCATAAATTGCAGGAAATAAGAATAACAAAAACAATACTACATATACCAGGTATCGTTTCGTAACCTTGTCAGAAATTCTTCCAATATCCGGGAGGAATGGTTTGTGTTTCGTCTTCTCAATGATTTTGTCACAACAAAGAATCATAGACGGAAGAATGGTCACACATGCAATCACTCCAAAGATAACTCCTTTTACCATAACGATTCCAATATCCAGTCCCAGTGTAAAGGACATAAAGCATAATGCAATGAATCCGGCAATTGTTGTAATGGAACTTCCCATAACAGAGGAAAATGTCTGGGAAATCGCATGTGCCATGGCACGCTTCTTATCTCCGTCGTATCTCACCTGCTGTTCTTCATAACTGTGCATCAGGAAAATGGAATAATCTAACGTAACACCTAGCTGCAATACCGCTGCCAACGCTTTCGTAATATAAGAAATTTCTCCCATAAAATAGTTACTTCCCAGATTGTAAATGATTGCCATTCCGATACTCAGCATAAAAAGTAACGGTACGAAAAATGATTCCATTGTCAGTCCAAGTACAATGACCGCCAAAATAACGGCAATCAGTACATAGACCGGAGTCTCTTTTTCTGCCAGATTCTTCGTGTCCGTAACTACTGCGGACATTCCACTTAAAAAACATTGCTTGCCGGCAATTTTCCGAATCTGTGCAATTGCATCCATCGTTCCATCTGAAGATGTTCCCTCATCAAAGAAAATCGCCATCATCGTTCCGGTATCGGAATTAAATACATCGTAAATGTCGTCCGGCAACATACTCATCGGCACGGAAATATCTGCAATAGAGTCGTACCATATTACATTTGCCACATGATCGACTTTCTCAATCTTCTCTTTTAGTTCCGCTACATCTTTCTCTTCCATACCATCAACAATGAACATAGAAAATGCTCCGGTTCCAAAATCATTCACCAGAATATCCTGTCCTTTCATCGTCTCGATATTGTCTGGAAGATAAGTCAGCACATCATAATTGACCCGGGTATTCAGATAACCGAAGACTGACGGAATCAGCAACAGCACGCCAAGTATCAGTATCAATACTCTGTATTTCACCACTTTCTTTCCAAAGTTAACCATAACTTCTTCTCCCTTTCATTTATGACTGTTAGTCATTTTCTTTTTTCAAACAGCATAATACACCAAAAATGACCAACAGTCAATATATTTTTTGACTATTAGTCATTTTTGTGATAAGATATTTTCATCAATAAAAATATGACACATTACTTTTACAATCATACATTAGAAATGCACTCACATTTTCTACCTTTAAGCAAAAAATTAACTTGCACATTACCTTGCCGTACAGTTATAATTGCTGTTGAACAGAAAAGAGGATAATCATGGGAAAAGTAGACGAAAATAAAAAAAAGAAAAAAGAAGCCCTCTTCAACACCGCATACGAACTTTTTACCACAAAAGGTATCAATGCTACTGCTATTTCTGATATTGTAGAAAAAGCCGGTGTTGCAAAAGGAACTTTCTATTTATATTTTAAAGACAAATATGATATCAAGAATAAACTTACCGCTTTCAAGACTCATGAACTATTTGAGAAAGCAGCAAAAGCATTACGGAAAGCAGACATTTCCGGGCTGGAAGAACAATTAATCTTTATCATTGATTACATTATAGATGCTCTCGCCAACAATAAGGCATTGTTAAACTTTATTTCCAAGAATCTAGTCATGGGCGCACTTCGCTCCGCCCTTCTCACCGAAGAACGGACCGAACCAGATTTTTATGAAGAATTTCTCAATCTCGTTAATGAAGATTCTTACAAATACGAATGTCCGGACGTTATGCTATTCACCATCGTAGAACTGACCGGATCCACGGCATATAATTCGATTTTATATAACGAACCACTGTCCATCGAAGAGTATAAGCCTTATCTGTATCGGACAGTACGGCTAATAATTGCAAGCCACAGACAATAAAACTGCATTTTTCAAAAATTGGGGACGGGGTTTTTCTAAAAAAACCCCGTCCCCAATTTTTTTACCATCACGTATTCTCAGTCTTTACTGTTGCTCACACCTGTCCCTTTTTAAAATTCGCGCTTTTTCATTGCTTTCATTGCGCACACTACTGAAATGCAAATTAGAATAACCGAAACTGCAAAAATCAGTAAAATCACAATTCCATCACTTAATTTTTCAGCTCGACTTACGATTTTCAGTATCGACCCATTCCGTTCTTTTGATATTTTTATTCCCAGGTACAGTATTAAAAATATAGCTGCCATTCCGCTTACTGACACAATTCTGCTCTTTTCTATTCCGAACTTTATATACAACGGAATCATATAGCTTATCATAATAATTGATACAAAGCAGGCACCGGCCAGACCTGAATACATATCGCTTTGTGATATTGCCAGTCCGCGGATTTTAATGGATCCATATGCCATAGCATACATGATCACTCCTGTCACGATGCAATTCACCAATGCAAATGCATACTTTTCTAATACATATGTGTTTCTACTGATTGGAAGTGTAAACAAATAAGCCATTCCATTTTCATATTCGTCATAACTTAGTGTACTAACGGTAAACATAGTACACATGACCGTAATAAATACAACAGCAACTATAGGGTCTTTGTAAATAATGAGATATAATACCGCCATAAGAGCTGCCATTCCCAAAAAGGATTTTTGTCCCAACATGAGTTTGTAATCTTTGATCAACAATCCTTTCATTCTTGCTGCCCCCTTTTCATCATAATGATCACATCATCAATTTTTCCTTTTTCAATGGTGATATCTGGATAGTTTTCCTGATAATACTGCCGTTCATTTGTCAGGCAGCTATAACCATACTCTTCTTTCTTATGCGCCAAAATATACGCCTTGTCAAGCGCCTCGTACTGGTCTGCCTTCACCTTTAAAAGTCCATACTGATCCAAAAGTTTGTCGGTCTCTTCATGCAAAAGAATCTTTCCTTCATCAATCATATAAATGTCATCACAGATTCCTTCCAGATCTGTGGAAATGTGTGAACTAATCAGAATAGAACGTCCCGGAGTTTCCATATATTCTCTTAAAATTTCCAGCATATCATCTCTTGCCATAACATCAAGTCCTGCGGTCGGTTCATCCAGAAGCAACATATCTGCGCCATGTGAAACTGCCGCTGCAATCTGTAATTTACGTTTCATTCCCGTTGAAAACTCCTTGATCTTTTTGTCTAATGGCAACTGGTATTTTTTGCACATTTCCAGGAAATCTTCTTTCTGAAACTTATGGTACATACTTTCAAGCATCGGAAGTATATCTTTCACACGTAAATATCCACTGAAACCAGAATCAGCCAGAACAACTCCAATCCACTCTTTATCCTGCACTGTAAAATCTTCTACATTTTTTCCCAGCATCTTTACAACACCTGCGTCTGGTCTGATCAGACCTAATGCTGCTTTAAACGCTGTACTTTTTCCTGCACCATTGGCTCCGATCAGTCCGGTAACATAACCTTCCGGTACTTCCAGGGTAAGATCCAGTTCAAAATCTTCATAGTGCTTTTTCACACCCTCAAATTTCAACATACTTATCAATCCTCCAAAACAATCTGAAACAACTCCAGTAATTCCTGATCCGTCATTCCACAGCTTTTGCCTTTTCGGATGGCCATCTCCAAATCAGCTTCCACTTCCTTTTTCTTCTCCTCCAGCATCAGCCCCTGATCTGCAAATGCTACGAAACTTCCTTTTCCATGAATCGTAATTACAAATCCTTCTTCTTCCAGAGCATCATATGCTTTTTTCACGGTCAGTGCACTGACCTTAAGTTCTTTAGCTAAAGTACGAACTGACGGGAGTGGGGTATCTGCTTTTAATATACCATGCATGATCTTTTCTTTTATCTGATCTCCAATCTGTTCATAGATTGGCTGCATGGATGAATGGTTTACTATGATATCCATAAAACTCCTCCTTCGTTATAAACAGTATAAAACAGTATATAACAGTTTGTCAACTGTTATATACTGTTTTATACTGTTTTCTTCTCATTTTAATTTTTCGAAATATTAAAAACTCCTGGCACTGGATATCAATGTCAGGGGTTCTCTTATCTTAGATTATGTAATAATGCATGATGCATGCGGATTACTCTGTGCTTTGCACTCCCACAATCCGCCCTGGCATCATTACATTAATTTTCTGAACAGATTCTTCAGATCTTCAACACTTGCATCTTTCGGATTACCCGGAGCGCATGCATCTGCGTGTGCAGACTCAGCTAAGAAGTCAAGATCCTCTTCTTTTAACGCTTCCAGTTTTGTTGGGATTCCAACGTCGATAGAAAGCTGCGAAACAGCGTCTACTGCTGCTTTTCTGTATTCTTCTACAGACATATCATCAACACCTTTGACACCCATAGCTCTTGCGATCTCTTTGTATTTCTCGCCTGTGCATTCAGCATTATACTCCATAACGATTGGAAGCATCATAGCACATGCAACACCATGTGGTGTGTCATAAACAGCTCCAAGTGTATGAGCCATAGAATGAGCAATTCCAAGACCTACATTTGAGAATCCCATTCCTGCGATATACTGTCCAAGAGCCATTCCCTCACGACCCTCTTTCTCATTTGCAACTGCTCCTCTTAAGGATTTGGAAATAATCTCGATTGCTTTGATATGGAACATATCTGTCATCTCCCATGCAGCCTTTGTTGTATATCCTTCGATTGCATGTGTAAGAGCATCCATACCTGTGGAAGCTGTCAGTCCTTTTGGCATAGAGGACATCATATCCGGGTCTACAACTGCGATGACCGGCATATCATGTGGGTCAACACAGACAAATTTTCTCTTCTTCTCTACATCTGTAATAACGTAGTTGATCGTAACCTCTGCTGCTGTACCTGCTGTTGTCGGAACTGCTATGATCGGTACACAAGGTTTCTTAGTTGGCGCAACACCTTCCAGACTTCTTACATCCTCGAATTCCGGATTAGCAATAATGATACCGATTGCTTTTGCTGTATCCATGGAAGATCCTCCACCGATTGCTACAATGTAATCAGCCTCAGCCTTCTTAAATGCTGCAACTCCATTCTGTACATTCTGAATAGTAGGATTGGCTTTGATGTCAGAATAAATCTCATATACGAGTCCAGCCTCATCTAATACATCTGTCACTTTCTTTGTTACCCCAAATTTGATCAGGTCTGGATCAGAGCATACAAATGCTTTCTTAAATGCTCTTGATTTTGCCTCTGTTGCAATCTCCTTGATTGCTCCTGCTCCGTGATAAGATGTCTCATTCAGCATAATTCTGTTTGCCATTTCAATCTCTCCTTTTCTTACATGACATAATTTGCTTTTATTCAGCTTTTATGTTTTTATTTTAACAATATTATTAAAAAAATGAAAGTTACAAAATTATGAAAATGTAACGTGACTGGATCATAAAAGATCCAGTCTTTCAAACACCCCCGCCAGTTCTTCCGGCATTGCTTTCACGAGATCTGCTGCCAGTTCCTCCGGCGTGCGTTTCACCCTTCCAAACACCCATTGTACAGTCATGTAAATAGAACCCTGGCAATACATTTCCAGCAGAAATTTTAAATCTTCCGACAATGGCTTTCCGGATTTTTCCTGGATCCGGTCTGAATAAAATGCCAGGATCAGTTCAAAATCATGGTCTCTCAGACAGTTCTGATCATCAGATTTAAATGCCATTTTAAAGAAAAGTTTCTCTTTCTGAATATACTGGAATTTTTTCACCAGTCCTTCATAGATGGTCTCGCCTTCTCCCATATGTTCAAATGATTCCAGAAGGATCTTATCAAAATACCAGTTAACCAGGTCATATTTATCCTGAAAATGCCGGTAAAATGTTTGTCTGGTCGTTCCGCACGCATCTACGATTTCCTTTACCGTAATCTTCTCCACCGATGTCGTCTTCATGCAGACTTTCACAGCTTCCGCCAGGCGATATTTCATTTCTTCTGACTTACACTCCTCTTTGCACATGCAAAATCTCCTCTAACTTGGGAATTACCCGAAGCGCCCCTTTTCTTGTTGTTACGATAGATGCTGCTGCATTGGCAAACTCCAGCATCTCTCCAAGTTCCTTTTCATTTCTTGCCCATAGATAACAGAATCAATGGAATATGATACTTTTCCATCAAAAGCAGAATCCCCGCATCATGTCCGCTCACGGATTCCGGTAAAAGGAAAACTCCCTATATTGCGAAAAGAGCGGGACAGATTTTCGCGTTTCTGTCCCGCTCCATATGTCTTGACATTATTTTACAAAATTCTTATTTTTACGTCAACCTCATCTCGCATATGAATCTTATATTATCTGAAAACAATGTAGAGTCTGTGATTGTTCCTGTGCCTGGCTTTTTCTCAATCCTAGCAGATCTTGCAAATCCAGCCCTCTGGCGCTTCAATGTGACCCATCTGGATTCCTGTCAATGTCTCATACAGTTTCTTTGTAACTGGTCCCATCTCTTCCATTCCACTTGGGAAGCAGATTTCTTTGCCATGATCTACAATCTTGCCAACTGGTGAAATAACTGCTGCTGTTCCACAAAGTCCACACTCTGCAAAATCTTTTACTTCATCAAGGTATACTTCTCTTTCTTCTACTTCCAGTCCAAGATAATGCTCTGCTACATACATCAGAGAACGTCTTGTAATAGAAGGAAGGATTGTAGATGACTTCGGTGTTACGACTTTATTGTCTTTTGTTACGAAGATAAAGTTTGCTCCACCTGTCTCTTCTACTTTTGTTCTTGTTGCAGCATCCAGATACATATTCTCATCGTATCCTTCTCCGTGTGCTGTCACGATTGCATGAAGGCTCATTGCATAGTTAAGACCTGCTTTTACATGACCTGTTCCATGCGGTGCGGCACGGTCAAAGTCTGAAACCTTAATTGTGATCGGCTTAGCGCCGCCTTTAAAGTATGGTCCAACCGGTGTGGCAAATACACGAAACTGATACTCCTCTGCAGGTTTTACTCCGATAACCGGACTGGAACCAAACATATACGGTCTTACATAAAGTGTAGCTCCTGACCCGTAAGGCGGTACATATGCTGCATTAGCTGCTACGACCTGTTTGATTGCATCTACGAATCTGTCCTCTGGGAATACCGGCATCTCAAGTCTTGCTGCTGAATCAGCCATTCTTGCTGCATTTAAATCCGGACGGAAAGTTACGATATGTCCGTCTTCTGTTGTGTAAGCTTTCATTCCTTCAAAGCATGTCTGCGCATACTGAAGTACACCTGCGCACTCACTGATTGTTATGGTTGCGTCGGAGGTAAGAGTTCCTTCATCCCATGCTCCGTCTTTGTAGTTGGATACATATCTCTTATCTGTCTGCATGTAGCCAAATCCGATGTTTGACCAGTCAATGTTCTTTTTCTCCATGATAATTTCCTCCGTTCATCTATATAGCTTTAATTTTTTAACTATTCTACTGACATTATTATAGTACCATCATATTTAAAATTCAAGAGTGCGCTCTGTTTTTTTAGAATTATCTTTCCATCATACTAATAGACTCAATTCCAACGCTTCCTCCACGCACAACTTCAATACTCTTGAACTCTTCTTTCATCAGCTTAATAACTGCGTCATTTTTGGTTCCTGTCTGTACAAATTCCAACAAAAGACTATCTCTTCCGTAGTCAATGACTTTTGCCTTAAACGTCTCCGCAATCTGGAAACATTCCACCTTATCCTCCGGTGTACATTTTTGAACTTTAATGTACATAATTTCTTTCATTCTTACAAAAACATCTGTAAAATCAATGACTTTAATAACCTCTACCGTACGGTTGAGCTGCTTTTTGATCTGTTCAAACGTCTCATCGTCACTGACCGTTGCTATTGTCATTCTCGACACAGTCGGATCTTCTGTTGTTCCTACAGTAAGGCTGTCCAGATTATATGACTTTCCAGAAAAGAGTCCGGAAATTTTAGACAGAACACCTACCTGATTTTCTACATAAAGTGATATCCAGCGTTTTTTCATTCCATTATTTGTTCCACTCATAATTCCATTCTCCCTTCTAACAATCCATGATCAGCTCTTCCAGAGTTCCGCCCGGTTTGATCATTGGATATACAAGATCCTCCGGATCAATCATAAACTCGATAATCGTCGGTCTGTGTTTATTTTCAAGTGCTGCTCTGAATGCAGGCTCAATATCTTCTTTTTTCTCCACACGGATTCCTACTGCGCCATAACTTTCTGCCAGTTTGATAAAGTTCGGTGTATACTCCGGATATTCAAAATTCTCATCATCTGCTGCCCTTCTGCTTGCAGCACCGGATCGTAAATTCGTCATAGAGTAACGTTTTCCATAGAATAATTTCTGCCACTGGCGAACCATTCCAAGGTTATAATTATTAAAAATACAGCTAATGATTGGAAGTTCCTCTAATACTGCTGTTGCAAGTTCCTGAATATTCATCTGCATCCCACCGTCACCGGAGATGGAAATGACCGGTACATCCGGATTACCGATTTTAGCACCAATCGCTCCCGGAAGTCCATACCCCATTGTTCCAAGTCCACCTGACATAAGAAGTCTCTTCTTCTGTGTAATCTCAGCAAACTGCGCCGTGAACATCTGATGCTGTCCTACATCAGTTACAATAATTGCTTCATCAAACATACGGTTGATCGTCTCAATAATATCCTGAGGTGTCATGATCGGTTTTTCTTTCATTTTCAGAGGATGTTCCTCTTTCCAGCTTTCAATCTGTTCCAGCCACTTTGATGTCTCATTCGGCTCTACATACTCTAACATCTTCTCAATTGCATCTTTTGCATCCGCAACAATCGGAATATCTACCTGTACATTTTTTGAAATTGCAGCTGTATCAATATCGATATGTACAATCTGTGCATTCGGTGCAAATGAATGCAGCTTTCCGGTAATTCGGTCATTGAACCTAGTTCCGATTGAAAACAGCAGATCACAATCACTGACAGCCATATTGCAGGCATATGCTCCATGCATTCCAAGATTTCCGATGTAGAGTGGGTGGTTTGTCGGAATTGCCCCGCGTCCCATTACTGTTGTTACGACCGGAATATTCGTCTTCTCCACCAATTTGGTAAATACTTCGTTTGCACGGGAAATAATCACACCTCCACCTGCTAAAAATAATGGTTTTTTTGCACGTCCAAGCATTTTGATCGCACGTTTTAACTGTCCGATATGTACGCTTGTATTCGGCTTATAACCACGTATATTAACAGTTTCCGGATATTCTGCGCTTCCAAGTTCTCCCATAACATCTTTTGGAAGATCGATAAGGACCGGACCTGGACGTCCTGTTCTTGCAATGTAAAATGCTTCTTTTAAAATTCTTCCAAGGTCTTCTCTTTTTCGCACCGTTACTCCATATTTGGTGATACTTCTTGTAATTCCTACAATGTCAACCTCTTGAAATGCATCATTTCCAATCAGATGTCTGGACACCTGACCGGTAAAGCACACAAGCGGAACACTATCATAATATGCTGTTGCAAGACCTGTTACCAAGTTCGTTGCTCCCGGACCACTTGTAACAAGGCAAACACCGACTTTTCCGGTAGATCTTGCATAGGCATCGGCCTCATGGACAAGTGCCACTTCCTGCCTTGGCAAGATTACTTTCGTAAAATCCTGCTTGTAAAGTTCGTCACTGATATCAATGGTACATGCTCCAGGATAACCGAACAGAGTATCTACTCCTTCTTCTTTTAAGGCTTTTACTAATAACTTATTGCCACTGATTTTCTTCATAAATGTCTTCCTCCTTTAACATTCCCAGATTTTGCTTCGTCATGAATATCCAACAGAGTATGCATTTCCCGTCAGATATAGAAAAACGCCCTAAGCGAAATAGCTTAGGGCGAATATACCATCCGTGTTACCACCTAAATTCAGAGAATTCTCTCTGCACTCATGTCAATACGGGAAACCATAACGATTATCCGATATTGCTCCCTTGTAACGTCGGGACAGACGTTGAAGTCTACTCAGATTATGTAACTATAGATGCTTTCTTTCAAAAGCACTATCAGCCATTCATCTTTTCGGTTCACTGCTCAGAGGCTACTTCCATAAACCCTTCATGAAAACTTACACCACCCGTCTTCTCTCTTAGCTTCCGGTATCTATGTACTCCTCCCCGTCATTGCATTTCACAAAACTGTTTTATCGAATATTTTTATATATTATAATCATAACTTTGTGTTACTGTCAATGACATTTTTCATCTGTTTTCTTGATATATTTTACGATGTCAGAGATAATACTTTCAGCACTTCGCCTGCAATTTTTGTCCAGGAAAGTCCGCTGACATCTACTTCTTTTGTTTTACCTGCCTCCACAGACTCCCAGATTCGCTGACCGATCCGCCTTTCAAAATCCGGCAGTGTCGCAGGAACTGCCTCATCCACATTACGCATCAATGGCAGTGTCACATATCTTATATCTGCCCCCGGCGCATAAGTATCAATCCATTCTTTCACTCCGGGCAAGTCTGTCATGACTACTCTGTCTCCGCATGCAAGCGCCTCAATGACCGTAAGAGGCAGTCCTTCAGAGAATGACAGAAGTGCAAAGATGTCACAGGAATTGTAGACCTTCGCCAGCTCTTTCTGTGGAAGCTTTCCTAAAAATGTCACCTTATACGGACATTTTTTCGCAAGCTCTACTATCTGCTCATACTCTTCTTCATTCCCGGCTCCTCCGGCAAGCAAAAGCTCAATCCTTTCCTTTTCATATTCCAGATAATCCAGACTCCGGATCAGGCTTTCCACTCCTTTTTTCACCGAAATCTTTCCGGCAAATGCAATTCTTGTCACACCGTCATTCACACGCAGGCTTTCATTCTTGAAAATATGGCTGTTATACCCCATTCCAATCACCTGTATTTTTTCTTTCGGCACATCATAAATATCCTGAATGGTCCGCTTCTGCTCTGCATGCAGTGCAAAAATCCGATCAAGTCTTCGAATCTGCCCCGTAATGTACTCCCGTTCCAAATCTGTCTTCTGCATCTGCCGCAAATCTGTATTATGGCAAAAGCCAAAGACTTTCCGGTCTGGAAAATGTTCCCGTACGATGGCCGTCAAAAGATAAAGATGATGGCACAAAATCAGATCCGGATTCAAATCTCTTACTGCCTCATCCAGCTGTTTCAAAAAACTTTCTTTGAATGCCGCTTCCATCTTTGGTGTCATATCCCGGTATCTGGTACTCGGATATGGCATCTCGTCTGACATTCCTACAATCGGAAAGTTCAGTTTCCCCTGTTCAAAATATACCGGATAAAATGTGACCCGATCCGGTACCGGAGTTTCCTCCTCAGGATACACACCGGCTACCAGTGCCTGTGTGTGTCCCTTATTTGCAAATTCCTTCATAAGCTCCGACAGAAAAATTCCACTACCGGTGCTGTTCGGTTTCTGCGCTGTTACATTTAAAATTCTCATGATACCCTCTCGTAAATTGTAAATACATACTCCAAATCAAAATACGTCTGCTCATCACTGATCTTGGTCATCTGCCACTGTGGGTCCTGATCCAGATCCGGGAAAAATGTATCCGCCTGGTAAGCGTGATCGATCTTTGTAATATATGCCTTCTTACAGTATGGCAGAAGCTGTCTGTAAATGCTCTCTCCCCCGATCACAAAAATATCTTCATCGTTATATTTTTTCAGTTCTTCCACCATTTCGTCAATGCTGTGGACCACAACAGTTCCTTTCACATTGTATTTTTTATCTGATGTCAGAACAACATTAACTCGGTTCTTTAAAGGCTGTCCGCCCGGAAAACTTTCCAATGTCTTTCTTCCCATGGCAACGACCTTCCCCTTTGTCGTCTCACGGAAGAACTTCATGTCCTGCGGAATACTTACAAGTAACTTATTGTCCATTCCAATTGCCCAATTCTTATCCACTGCCACAATCAAATTCATGCCGGTTTCCCCCTGTTTTTTATTACTTTATTTTTATCTTAAACTGCCACCGGAATATTTTTAATCTGCTCATGTGTCTCATAATCGATCAGTTTCACATCATCCGGTGTAAAATCATAGAAATTCTTCACTTCCGGATTTAACCAGAACTTCGGTGCCGGAAGCGGCTCTCTTTTTATTAATTCCTCCACGAGCGGAATATGGCGGTCATAAATATGTGCATCTGCAATCACATGTACCAGTTCCCCGACTTCCATATCACACACCTGTGCCAACATATGAAGAAGCACTGCATACTGACATACATTCCAGTTATTCGCAGTGAGTACATCATTGGATCTCTGATTGAGCATTCCATTCAGCGAAAGCTTCTCATGTCCTTCTTTTTTCGTAACATTAAATGTCATACTGTACGCACACGGGTACAGGTTCATCTCATGAAGATCCTGATGTACATAAATATTCGTCATGATCCTTCTGCTGTACGGATTGTTCTTCAGATCATAGATCACACGGTCTACCTGATCGAACATTCCCTCCTTGTACTGATGTTTTACGGACATCTGGTATCCATAGGCTTTTCCAATCGATCCATCTTCATCTGCCCAGCTGTCCCAGATATGACTGTTCAGATCATGAATGTTGTTCGATTTCTTCTGCCATATCCATAAAAGTTCATCTGTACAGCTCTTAATCGCAGTTCTTCTAAGTGTCAGTGCCGGAAATTCCTTAGACAGATCATACCGATTTACCACACAGAATTTCTTTACTGTATAAGCCGGTGTTTTATCCTCCCACACCGGACGCACTTTTTCCCCTCTTGTGTCTGTTCCATTGTCGATGATGTCGCGGCACATATCTATAAATACCTGATCGGCATAACTCATTTGCCTTTCCTCCTGCATTCTTATCATTTATTGCTTTGTAGCATCAAACCATTTGATTATTGTACCATGAATTGCATACAAAAAAAAGAGGAATGCAATGTTATTTTTTTACATTCCTCTTTTTATTTTGTGAAAACATATCTTTATTAACAGCAGCCCTGAAGTACATTTTCCAATGCACTTGCGCTACTGGAATGTGCACGCTCCACGCGGATATTGTAACGCTCTGCTTCTTTCAATGCACAATGTACCATTTTATGTGCCACAGTTGATGTGAATAAGATGATCAGATCTGGCTGTCCGATCTGTGTCTTCAGATTACCGGACATTCTCGTGAACACTTTTGCTTTACATTTATGCTTTTTACAGATCTGCTTGTACTGCTGTTCCATTCTTTCATTGCCGCCAATGATTACTACACTCATTTTTATCACCTGTCCTTTTAGCAATGCCACAGACCATGAATATTTTAGCATAATTTATGTCTTGCTTTCTTCCATTCCTGATCTGCTATATCCTGTTCCATATTAATCAACAAGTTTTGCTCCTGCCGCCTTGCATGCATCCAAATCATCACTTCCCGGTGTCTCATTTGCGATTACGCCTTCTGGTTCTGCCATCTCGGCTCCGGCTGCCGTCATACGTTCTACCCAGCTTCTCATCCATTCTCCGTCTCCCCAACCATAGGATCCGAATAACAAAATCTTCTTTCCACTTACTTTTCCTTCAAGCTCAGCTACAAATGGCTCCATCTCAGACTCTTCTAACTCCTCAGCTCCCATAGCAGAGCAGCCAAGGGCAAACACATCTTCTTCTGCCAGCACATCTACACTTGCCTGATCTACAGAGATTACATTTGCCTGTGCTCCTGCACTTTCAATTCCTTCTCCAATTGCCTCTGCCATTGCCTGTGTGTTACCTGTTCCGCTCCAATATACTACTGAAATACTCATGATTTACTATCCTCCTGCTGTTCTATTTAATCAACTATCATTTAACACGCTGCCACATATACAATATCTCGAATGCTCTTTCCAATCAGATATTCATTTACCGCACTGGTCTTTGCCTTATCATACGCCCAGAAAATCATTTTTGCTCTCCCTGGATTGTTATAGACTTTCCAGTATCCGGAAAACAGACTGTCTTTTCCGTCTTTTTCAATGAAACATTTTACATCATCGATCGGATAATCTAAAAATGCTCCTATCTCATGCGGAAAACAGATTTCTCCATCTGAATACTGACAGACACGTTTCGAGAGACGTTCCAGCATCTTCTCCGGTTCCACGTTCTCATATCCGTAGGAACCTAAAAATTCCCTGACATCTGTCCGTTTCAAATATCTGGAAAACGACTCGCGCCGGTACAAAAATACAAGACATTTTCCATGATTTCTTGTCAGAATTTTAAATTTGATCCCTGTTCCTTCCAGGATTTCATAAAGCTCTCTACTGTTTTCTTCCGTAATATTCAAAATACAGGCAATCTTGATTCCTTTCAGAAACGGCGCACACTGCAGAATTAACTGAACCTGCAGACTTTTCATATTATCCATACCAGATAACATATAAGACACTACTTCCTTTGACATTGCATATCCTCATCCGTAATTGATTTTGATTATCATTTGCATGTTTATAATATCATAGAGGTTAGTTTAATGCAACTGTTTTAAATGATTGTCTTTTATCAAAAAAGGCACCATGCATTTTCATACATGATACCTTTTATATTTCCTACGGCTCTGCAATATTATACAATACTTTGTTCAGCATCTTCTCCAAAGCCTCAATTTCTTTTTTATTCATTCCGATTGTCAGCATCTTATCCAGCTTCCGTCTCTGATTCTCCATGCGTCTCTGGATATCGTAAGCTTTCTCCGTCAGGTAAATGTTCTTGCAGCGCTTATCCGTATTACTTGGAACTGATAAGATATATCCCTTTTCGTCCAGCCGTTTCAGCAGACCGGTCACGGTAGGATTTCTGAGATTCAATCCTTTTTCAATGTCCCTCTGTGTCACTTCTTCTTTCTCACAGTCGAACAGATAATCCAGTACTGCACACTGTGATGCGGTAATGCCAAGCGTACGCAGCCGGTTATTAAATTCCTTCTCATACACATTATTTATCTGCTTGAACATAAATCCTATCGTTCTCTTCTTTTGCATACGCCTTATCCTTTCTTTTAATCCCAGATCCTGACAACCTTCTCTTTACTTATCAGCTCATCTTTTTTATCTCACTTCTCGCAAGCACAATTGCAACTACTGCTGCCGTTCCGTCCGCGATCGGACCTGCATACATTACACCATCAATTCCGATAAATATCGGGAATATAATAATGAGTGGCAAAAGAAATAATATCTGTCTCGTCAGAGACACAACTGCTCCCTTTGTAGCTTTTCCGATTGCAGTGAAAAACTGCGAGCAGACCGGGTGGATTCCATTTACAAACGTCATAAACATATAAATGCGGAAATACCTCTCTGCAAACCGGAAATATTCTTCGCTTCCATTTCCGAAAATACTGACGATCTGTCTTGGAAATACTTGAAAGCACACAAAACAGATACCGCCGACCGCAAGCGCTATCTGCATGGATCGCTTATAGGTGAGTCTGACTCTCACATAATTGCCTGCTCCATAATTAAAACCCCAGATTGGCTGGCATCCCTGGGCAAGACCGATACAGATTGCCATAAACACCATATTGACTTTTGCAATTACACCGACACACGCCAGTGGAATATCTGATCCATATACAGAAAGAGAACCATAATATCTCAATGTATTATTTAACACGATCTGCACGATTGCCATAGCTATCTGATTGATGCATGAAGCCATACCAAGTGTGAGAATGCCTTTGATATACATTCCACGGGGCTTTAGCATCTCCACTGTCAGTCCCATCTTTTTAAAACGTACAAAATACACAATTACCAGACACCCAGACGCGATCTGACCGATTACAGTTGCCCATGCAGCTCCTTTAATTCCCCAATGGAATCCAAAAATAAACAGTGGATCCAGAATCGTATTGATGATTGCCCCCGTAAGCATACAAGTCATAGAATAAGTCGGGCTTCTGTCTGCACGGATCAGATGATTTCCCCCTGTCGTCAGGATCAGAAAAGGAATGCCAAATGCTGTAATCCCTGTATAATCCTGTGCATAAGGCAGGACATCTTTTGTAACACCGAATACATGAAGCAGCGAATCTAAGAACAATAATACGATGACCGCGATCGTCACACCGCAAAGCATCAGCATTGCAAGTCCTGTCCCTGCATACCTGCACGCACATTCCTGCTCTCCTGCCCCCGAGGACAGATTAAAATTTGAAGCACTTCCAATCCCAAGAAGCAATGCCGTTGCAGTACAGATAATCGTAATTGGAAATGCGATATTAGTCGCTGCATTTCCAAGAAGTCCTACACCTTGTCCAATAAATATCTGGTCTACAATATTATAAAGCGAGCTGACCAGCATACTGATGATTGCCGGGATGGAGAATTTTAATATCAACCGCTCGACCTTCTCTGTTACAAGCGGATTGACCTTTACACTTTCTTCCAAACCTAAACCTCCAATATTTCTACTAATATTCACGAATGACACTGCTGACTTCGCGAATTGTCTCCATATCTTTGAGATGCTCCAGAGAATCCAGCATCTGGCTTTCTTTGACAGCCTCTGTTACAATAACAAGTTCAGCTACATCAGCGTTCTCGCACTGTTCCTTCTGCATGACTTTTGTAATGCTGACCTTGTGAACACCAAATACCATGGCAATGGAAGCCAGAACTCCAGGTTTATTCTCCACCTGCATACGGAGGAAAAATTTATTTTTCACATTCTTAAAATTCTTGACTGGTGTTGTCCGATAACAGGTACAACTGATTCTTCCGGTACAGTGATACTGCGTGTCACGCACTACGTCGATCACATCTCCGACAACTGCACTGGCAGTCGGGAACTCTCCAGCACCACGTCCATAGAACATTACATCTCCAACTGCATCTCCATGCACAAATACGGCATTGAAAGAATCTCTGACAGATGCCAGTGGGTGATTCTGTGAAATCATCATCGGATAAACACCCACTTCAATTCCATCTTCTGTATTATGAGCCACGCCAAGTAATTTGATAACATTGCCAAATTCTTTTGCATATGCTATGTCTCTTGAAGAAATCTTTGTAATTCCCTCTGTATATACATCCTTGAACACAACTCTGGAATGAAATGCGATGGAAGCCAGAATTGCTGCTTTACGTCCGGCATCTAATCCTTCAACATCTGCTGTCGGGTCCGCCTCTGCATATCCAAGCTCTTTCGCTTTTGCCAATGCTTCATCAAAATCCATATTGTCTTCAAACATCTTTGTCAGGATATAGTTTGTTGTACCATTCATGATTCCAATGACTTCATCAATCTCATTTGCCGCCAGGCATTGCTTTAACGGACGGATGATCGGGATTCCTCCGGCTACTGCAGCCTCAAACAGAAAATCCACGCCATGCTCTTCTGCTGCATCCAGAAGTTCTTTTCCGTGCTCAGCAATCAGATCTTTATTAGCAGACACAACATTTTTTCCTGCATTTAAAGCATCCAGGATCATGGTTCTTGCCGGCTCAATTCCACCCATCACCTCAATTACGAGTCGGATCTCATCATTATCAATAATATCTCTCCAGTGATCGGTAAGAAGAGCTGGATCCACACCTTCACGCTTTTTCTCCATATTGTGTACAAGAATCTTTACAATCTCAACATCTGCTCCTGCCTTTTTACAAAACTCCTCTTTTTGCTTTTCAATTAACTTATATACCCCACTTCCAACTGTTCCCAGTCCTAAAAGTCCGATTTTTATCTTGTGCGGCTTGCTCATTCCTGTTCTCCTCCTGCTTTATAACATTTTTTTCTTTTTAAAGTAAATACATTCCGCAATAATTACTACGATTGATATTATGATGACACAAATATATCCATATTGCCAGTGAAGTTCTGGCATATTATAAAAGTTCATTCCATACCACCCGGTAATCAATGTCAACGGCATAAATATTGTCGTCACTACTGTCAGAAAATTCATAACTCTATTTTGCTGCAAGGTAATCTGGGTCTGATAAATTTCACGGATCTGCTGAGTATACTCTTTCATCTCCGCGGCATACTGATGCAAACGCTCAGTTCTATGAACATAACGCTCCCAACCCATTTCTTCATCCTGGATTTCATTTCTGTTCATATAAAGCTGCATATGCTCACCCATATTGGTCATCTGATCATAAGAAACCATCAGTTCCGAAAAATGTTTCCGATACTTCATAATTCTTTCATCCAGATGTTTCTGGACATGTCCAATTACATTTTCTTCGATTTTCTCCAGTTGTTCTTCAATCTTCTGCATTCTGTACACATCATCATCAATCAGATAGTTTAAGATCATAAGCAAAACTTCATGAAGTCTGCAGTTTTTATAGACATCATTCTTCACATGTTCCATAAGAAGTTGAATCTGATTTGTTTCCTCCACAAAATAAAGAGTCTGCTTATGCATGCAAAAGCCAAATACGAACATTTCATGATTTTTCAGATCTGGCACCCGCATAATTCCCTGTACACAATCATGAAACGAATCTACTTTACAGTACCTGACATGATTCATACTGTATAGAAGATTCTTCTTATGTGGAATATATTCCTTAATCTGTTCGTATTCTTTCAGATTCATAATCTGAACCTTCATAGTATCATCTATTTTTTTATCACTTATCCTCTTGTAATCTGCTTCTTGCATCCTATCCTGAATAAGCTGTCCTTTTTGCCAATCCAGAGTGTATGTTTCCATAGTCTGCCTCCACTTTTTATCAACATTGTTTCTTTCTGAGATTTGACTCTCATATCATATCATAATTTTTTATTTTACGCATGTTTTTCTATCTGTAATTATTGGAATTATAGGAGAATTTTAATGCATGAGCCTCGCAGCAAGAATGCCGAGGCATTCTTGAATATATAGAAAATACAAGTTATCATATACGAAAAAATCTCAATCCGAAGATTGAGATTTTTATAAGAGCGACAGACGGGGTTCGAACCCGCGACCCCGACCTTGGCAAGGTCGTACTCTACCAACTGAGCCACTGTCGCATTCATTATATTGTTCCGTTTGTTTCTTGTGTTCCTTGGAACAATATATACTATACAGGATAATCAGACTTTTGTCAACAGCTTTTTTAATTTTTTTCAAAATTTTTGATGCAATATATTTTATTCCATTTTTTTGCACACTTCTCATATATGAAAGTCTCTAATCTTCTTTCTTTTAATAAGACTAATCTTGGAAAATCAGTTGTTTTTTATTTTTTTTACTGTTATGATAAACAAAACGATGATTCAAGAATGCCTCGGCATTCTTGCTGCGAGGTGGGAGTCATCTCCCAGCTGATATATATAATTCACATAGGAGGTCTGTTATGTCAGAGACAATTACAGAAGGAAATACAACTACAGAAGAAAATATAACTACAATAGATCATGCATCTGCTACAGAAACTATATCTGGTCAGAAAGATATATCTGCTACAGAAAATGCATCTGGTCAGGAAGATACATCTGCTTCTAGCAGCACAACTATCCAGAAAGATACGTCTGCTTCTAAAAGTTCAACTATCCAGGAAGATACGTCTGCTTCCGGTAGCACAACTGCCCGGGAAAATGCATCTGTCATCAATAATGCTACTGCTCCAGGAACGGAATCTGCTTATAACCTGGATTCTGAAATGGATCCGTTTGACAAAGCTGAAAAAGAGCGTGATTCCTCCGGATTTTTTGCCCGTTTTTCTGCTAAAATTGCAAATATCCACTCCCGCCGCGAAGCCAGACTTGTTCGCGATGAAATTATACTTTCCCGTATTCCAGACAAGGACTTGATGGAATACTTAAAATTAGAACAGAAGCGTCTGGAATCCCAGCAGCATGCCAGAGAAATCCGTGAAAAAAGAATCTGGATTGCATTCCAGATGACCATTGCGTTAATTGCCGCAGTCTTAGTTATTTATTTTTTGAAAGACAGTCCGGCAATTCTGATCAGCATCTTATACACAGCCGGTCTTTTGATCGCATTTAACATCTGGAATAAACACAAAGATGGACGCTCACCAAAAGATCAATAATTTAATAAAAAATCCCATCCGGTATTCTTCAACGCAAGAATATCCGGGTGGGATTTTTTTATTCTTCCTCTTCTACCACTGAAAGTCCCAATTCATCAAGCTGTTTCTGATCAACTTTTGTTGGAGCCTCTGTCATAAGATCCGAAGCATCTTTTACCTTCGGGAATGCTATCACGTCACGAATGCTATCCTGTTTTGCCATGAGCATAACAAGACGATCCAGTCCATATGCAAGTCCTGCGTGTGGCGGTACTCCATACTTGAATGCTGTCAGGAGAAATCCGAACTGCTCCTGTGCCTGCTCTGGTGTAAATCCAAGCACCTCGAACATCTTGCTCTGGATCTCAGGGTTAAAGATTCGCACACTTCCTCCACCAATCTCATTTCCATTCAGAGTAATATCGTATGCTTTTGCACGGACTCTTCCCGGATCACTGTCGATGTACTGAAGATCTTCTTCCATTGGCATTGTAAATGGGTGATGCATTGCTGTGAAACGGTTCTGTTCTTCACTCCACTCAAGAAGCGGGAACTCTGTGATCCACATAAATTTGTACTCATTCTTATCTAAAAGATCCATCTGGCGTGCAAGTTCCAGACGAAGCGCACCTAATACATCCCATACAACTTTATTCTTATCTGCTGCAAAGAGAAGCAGATCACCATTCTCACCGTCCATAGCCTGAATCAAGTTCTTCTGCTCATCCTCTGTCATGAATTTTGCGAAAGAAGATTTTACAGTTCCATCTTCATGGATTGCAATGTAAGCCAGTCCTTTTGCACCGTAATCCTTTGCATAATCAACCAGCTTGTCAATCTTCTTACGTGCCATTCCTCCCTGGCCTTTTGCGTTGATACCACGAACGGTACCACCATTCTCAATAGCACCCTTAAATACAACAAACTCGCTGTCTTTTACGACATCTGTCACATTAACAAGCTCCATGCCGAATCTTGTATCCGGTTTATCGGAACCGTAACGATCCATAGCCTCCTGCCATGTCATTCTCGGAATCGGAAGCGGAACTTCCACACCAAGAACTTCTTTAAACAGCATCGCAAGGAATCTTTCATTGACATCAATGACATCATCAACATCTACGAAAGACAGCTCCATATCCATCTGTGTGAACTCTGGCTGACGGTCTGCTCGAAGATCCTCGTCACGGAAACATTTTGCAATCTGGAAATATCTGTCATAACCAGAACACATTAAAAGTTGCTTAAATAGCTGTGGTGACTGTGGAAGTGCATAAAAATGTCCCTGATGAACGCGGCTTGGTACAAGGTAATCTCTTGCTCCCTCCGGTGTACTTCCGATGAGTACCGGTGTCTCAATCTCAAGGAATCCTTCATTTGCCATAAACTGACGTGCAAGTGTAGCCACCTTGCTTCTCATCATCAGATTGCGCTGCATATCCGGTCTTCTAAGATCCAGATATCTGTATTTCAGACGGACTTCTTCTTTTGTCTTAGAATTCTCCTCAATCTGGAACGGAGGTGTCTCTGACTCAGAAAGTACACGAAGCTCCTCTGGGATAATCTCAATTTCACCTGTTGCAATGTTCTCATTGACTGCACCAGATCGTTTTGCAACTTTTCCTACAACTGCAACAACATATTCACTGCGAAGCTTTGCAGCCTTCTCGATCAGTGCTGCATCTACACTTCCTTCATCAAATACAACCTGGATAATTCCGGAACGGTCTCTTACATCTACAAATACGAGACCTCCTTTATTACGATTTTTCTGTACCCAGCCCATAATGGTCGCTGTCTCGCCTACGTTAGCTGCTGACAGTTCCCCACATCTGTGGGTTCTCTTTAAGCCCTGCATTGACTCTGCCATTTTTCTATATCTCCTTTTTCACTTGTGCGTTCTATTCTCTACAGCCTGTCTACGGAATCTGCATAACAGTCTGCAATTTCTGTATATCCATCTTCTATTAGCTGCTCTTTCTGAAACTTCTTATTCTTCTTCATATTGACGATCAGCACCTGTCGTCCTGCCTCCCGATCAGCTTTTGCAAGAGCAAGAACCTTCAACATGGCCTCTTTTGGAAGCTTCTTCTCCAGAAGATATGCCTTTTTCTGGCGTCCTCCCGGAACTTTATATCCATTTTCCAGAAGCAGCATGACAATTCTCTCAAATCCAATGGAAAATCCGCATGCCGGTGTATCCTGCCCTGTAAACTTGCCGATCATCTTATCATAACGTCCGCCTCCGGCAACAGAACCGCCAAAGTCGTCCATAGTTACCTCAAAAATTGTTCCGGTATAGTAGGACTGTCCTCTTACGAGGGTTGGTGTGAACTGAAGCTTAAAATCACACTCTTTTGCAGCTTCTACACTTGACATAATCAATTCCAGACCGTCAGCTGTCTCATCGCTCAGATAATCTCCAAGCTTTTCTTTCAGGTAACGGACTCCGGATACATCAGAAGCAACCTCATCAAAAAGAGAAAGGTAGGTCTTAACACTTTCCCTGGTATATCCCATCTCAATAAGCTCTGCCTCGACACCTTCCGGTCCAATCTTATCCATCTTATCCAGAACAATGAAGACTTCATCATAGTCTTCCTCTTTAAAACCACTGTAAGCAGCCATAGATTTCAATATATTACGGTCATTAATACATACAGTAAAATTCTTAAAGTCCAGTTTCCCAAGCATCGCCGTTGTGGCAAGGATCAGCTCGATTTCGGCGAGATTAGAAGCCTCTCCTAATATATCGATATCGCACTGCACAAACTGGCGGAAACGTCCTTTCTGCGGGCGGTCTGCTCTCCATACACTTCCAATCTGAAGTGCTTTAAAAGGAGACGGCAGCTCATTTGCATGATTAGAATAATATCTTGCAAGCGGAACTGTCAGGTCATACCGAAGTCCTCCATCCACAAGATCATTTTCCTCTTTTGCCTCGTCAATTTTTAACTTTTCTCCACGTTTCAAAATCTTGAAGATCAGTTTTTCGTTATCTCCCCCCTGCTTGCTGCACAGGTTCTCGATATGCTCAACACATGGAGTTTCCATAGATTGGAATCCAAATGTTTTATAGGTGTCTTTAATCAGGCCGATCAGGTAATCCCGGATTTCCATCTCTGCCGGCATTACATCTTTCATACCGGTTACTGGTTTCTTCTTTAACGCCATAGCCATTCTCCTTTTCGTTCTATCATCTCGTCCACCCGGCTGATGTAAGCATCGATTGCTTTTACATTCTCCTGCCGGATCAGACTGGTTTTTTTCTTCTTTTTGCTTTCAGGATTTATGACAGGTTCTTTCAGTACGATTTTTGTAGACGCACCTGCACCTGCTGCAATAATGGATTGCTTTTCCTCCATAATTAGTATATTGTATATTCCTGCTTTGTCAACCTTTGCATAGCCCACATTTTCAAAATTTCCGGCAATATTCTTCTGACGATACAGATAATACGGAAAAAGTCCCATCTGTCGGGCTTTATTTCCTGCCATCTCTACCATCGTACCTATTTCATCTTGTATGATCGTTAATCGTTTCCCTTCTCTCTCTTCCTGGCCCATTTTAGCTGCACGTTTAATTGCAAGGGAATGTACCGTCAGATTATCAGGTCCAAGTAACGCAATCTGTCTTAGAGTGTCCTCCATATCCTCCGGTGTCTCTCCCGGAAGTCCTGCAATAATATCCATATTGATATTATCAAATCCCAGCTTTCTCGCCATATGAAATGCTTCATACACTTGTTCTACCGTATGCTTACGTCCAATTGTATCCAAGGTCTTCTGCTGCATGCTCTGAGGATTGATAGAAATTCGATTAATACCGTGATTTCGAAGCACCTGAAGTTTCTCTTTCGTAATACTGTCCGGTCGTCCGGCTTCCACCGTAAACTCCAGAAGTCCTTCCCTTACAAAATGTCTATCAATACATGTAAGCAGCCGGTCTAACTGATCCGCATTCAAAGTTGTCGGTGTTCCACCGCCCATGTAAATGGTGTCAGCTTTTCTTCCTTCAGACATTTTTGCAATTGCTTCCAGTTCCTTCATAAGTGCAGCTAGATAGTCTTCTACCCGGTGCTCCCAGTCACCTAAGGCACCCGAACTAAACGAACAGTAACTGCAAACCGTTGGGCAGAATGGGATTCCCACATAAAGACTATAGCCATTTTCATAATCCAACTGATCCAGAAGCTTTTTTTCTCTTCCTGCAATCTGCCATGCAAGATGTGCTTTTTCTTCACTCACCAGATTTTCCTTCTGGAACCACGGAACAAACGTCTCCTGTGTCATACCTTCTTCCAGTTTTCTCATAGCAATTTTAGTCGGTCGTACTCCCATCAGGATTCCCCATGCAAGAGTTCTGCCACTTTGCTCTGACAACTTTTTGTATAACATCCGGTCGAGATATTTTTTCATTGCAGATTTCTCCGCTGGCATGTCATTTGTCTGCCTGTCTGCAATTTCAATCATCGCCTCTTTCTGCCCGTCTGTACCATCTTCTGCAAATTCCACGGTTACATAATTAGAGGCTTTTTCATCCACCGAAGACGTAACAGTCTCCGATGGATAAAAAGCCTTCACCATATGATATGCATTATATACAAATGTCTCCTGATTGCATATAACCCGGATCATTCTTAGCCCTCCTGTACATATGGGTTGTGAAGCTTCTCATACTCTATCTTTGTCTCACCCATATGTCCCGGATAAACAATCGTATCATCCGGAAGTGCGAACAGTCGTTCTCTTACAGAACGTACGATTGCATCCTGACTGCTGTTCGGAAAATCCGTACGTCCGACAGAACGCTGGAATAAAGTATCTCCACTAAATACTGCATGTTCTACAGGCAGATAATAGCAACAGCCTCCCATCGTATGTCCCGGTGTATGAATGACCTCTATCGTCTCACCTGCCAGTTCCAGTTTTTGTCCGTCTTTTAACGGTTTTGCACCATCAAAGGAATAACCATTCGTGTAAGACGAAGACAGATTCAGCTCTGGATCCGTCATAATCGGAAGATCCTCTTCCTCTACATAGACCGGAATATTCCAGTTTTCCAGAATAGAATCAATTCCCATAATATGATCGAAATGTCCATGAGTCAGAAGAATTGCCACAAGGTTAAGTTTTTCTTCCTCAATGTATGCTGTAAACTTCTTAGAATGTCCACCTGGATCCACTACAACTGTATCCTTTGTCTCTTCATTTATCAAAAGGTAACAATTCGCCCCCAAAATCCCAAGGGGAAATTTCTCTATCTTCATTGCTTTTTCTTTCCTCCTAGCCTGTTGTTCTCTCAATATCGATCACGTCATCAATCTGACGCAGTTTACCAATTACTTTTGCAAGTTCCTCTCGGCCATGCACAATAAATCCAGCCTCGATGGTCGCAGTTCCCTGCTTGCTCGTGCGGATATTTAAGGATTTGACATCCATCTCCATCTCCGTAAATACTTTGGAAATACTCATCAGAAGTCCCTGCTGATCTCTTGCATACATCTTGATCTCAGCCAGATACTGACCTCCTGTCTCTTCTGCCACATTTCCTTCCCACTCAGCCGGAATCAGTCTTGCACGTTCTGCTTCTGTCAAATGTATCATATTAACACAATCCGTGCGGTGAATCGAAAGTCCTCTTCCTCTTGTAACAAATCCGACAATCTCATCTCCCGGTACTGGATTACAGCATCTGGAGAACCGGACTGCCACATCATCAATTCCTTTAACAACAATTCCACTCTTGGATTTGGCAATATGGACTTTATTCTTAGCCGCCTCTGCAACTTTTTCAAGTACAATTTCATCTGTCAGTTCCTGCTTGTGATCCTTGCCATACTCTTCCGCCAGACGATTCACGACCTGTCCTTCTTTTAAGCCGCCATGTCCAATCGCTGCAAGCACAGAATCCCAGTCCTTGAATCCATATTTTTTCTGTACGATTTCTTCATATTTTAGCTGGAGCAGATTAGAAAGGTTGAGAGATTTTGCTTTGCAATAGGAGACCACCATCTCTTTTCCTTTGATAATATTGCTCTCTTTAAATTCTTTTTTGAACCACTGATTGATCTTATTTTTTGCCTGTGTACTCTTGACTACATTCAGCCAGTCACGGCTTGGTCCTTTCGAATTCTGGGAGGTCAGAATTTCTATTCTGTCTCCATTCTGGATTCTGTAATCAATCGGAACAAGCTTTCCATTCACTCTGGCACCGACCATCTTATTGCCGACTGCACTGTGTATGGAATAAGCAAAGTCGATTGGAGTGGACCCCGTCGGCAATGTCTTTACATCCCCCTGCGGTGTAAAGCAGTACACATCATCTGCAAACAGATCCAGATCTCCTTTGATGAGGCTTAAGAATTCCTTGTTGTCAGACATATCTCTCTGCCATTCCAGAATCTGTCTGAGCCAGCTCATTTTCTCTTCTTCAGCCATAACACCTTTCTTGCTGCCGCCGGACTCTTTATACTTCCAGTGAGCAGCAATACCATATTCGGCTGTCTTATGCATCTCCTGTGTACGGATCTGGATCTCAAACGGCTGACCGATCGAACTCATCAGCGTTGTATGCAGAGACTGATACATATTCGGTTTCGGCATGGCAATATAATCTTTAAATCTTCCAGGAATTGGCGTATAAATCTCATGGATAATTCCCAATGCCGCATAACAGTCTTTGACAGAATCCACAATGATACGGACTGCAAACAGGTCATAAATCTGATCTACTGTCTTATCCTGATTGACCATCTTCTTATAAATACTGAAGAAATGCTTTACACGTCCATTTACATCTGCTTTAATCCCCGCATTTTTCATATGCATGGACACTTCATCCACAATCTGTTGGACAAATTCCTCACGCTCTGTTTTTCTGGCATTGATCTGATTTACAAGATCAAAAAATACATCTGGTTTCAGATACTTCAATGACAGATCGTCAAGTTCTGTCTTAATTTTAGAAATACCAAGCCTTCCCGCGATCGGCGCATAAATATCCATTGTCTCACGGGCCTTTTCCTGCTGTTTGGCCGGAGTCATGAACTGCAGTGTACGCATATTATGCAGACGGTCCGCAAGTTTAATGATAATGACCCGGATATCCTTTGCCATAGCAAGGAACATCTTTCGCAAATTCTCCGCCTGAAGTTCCAGTTTGTCCGCAGAATAAGCTACACGGCCAAGTTTCGTAACACCGTCTACCAAAAGAGCTACCTCTTCTCCAAACTCTTCTTTGATATAATCCTCTCCAATCTGAGTATCTTCCACTACGTCATGAAGAAGAGCTGCGATAATTGTCTCCTTATCCATCTCAAGATCCGCAAGAATGATTGCTACCCAGAGCGGGTGGATAATATACGGTTCTCCCGACTTTCTCTTTTGGTCTCCATGCGCTTTTTTTGCCAGATTATATGCCTTCTCGATCTGAGTAACATCCGCAGACGGATGATACTTTTGAATACGGGCAATTAACATGCCATAAAGCTTATCCGGATCATCATAATCTGCCTCCTGTTTGATCCCGTGCCCATCTACCATCTGAAGTTTCCCTCTTGTGTCTTTTAGCAATGCTTCCGGAGCAATCTTGCCGTCCAGTGACTCATATGTTGTTTTATTCTCTGACATATTAACGCCTCCTTCCCTCTCTAGTCTCTCAAATGTATATCTTTTTCTATTTTCCAGGATATACAATAACTGAATCTATATCATATCCCTGTAATCTGTCACGTCCATGAAGTCCTGCCAGTTCCATTAAAAACACAGTCTTTACAACCTTTCCGCCAAGACCTTCAATCAAATGGATCATTGCCTCATTCGTTCCGCCTGTCGCGATCAGATCATCAATGATCACAACTCTCTGCCCTGGCTTGATCGCATCTTTGTGCATCTCGATAGTTGCTGTGCCATACTCTAATTCATACTCTGCAGAAACAGTCTCTCTTGGAAGCTTTCCTTTTTTACGAATCGGAATAAATGGCTTTTTCAGATTATATGCGATCGGTACCCCGAAAATAAATCCTCTGGATTCCGGTCCGACTACTACGTCAAAGTCAAGACCTTCTAATTTTTCCTGCATCAGATCAATTGCAAGATGCAGTCCTTCCGCGTCCTGTAATACACTTGTCACATCACGAAATATGATCCCCGGTTCTGGAAAATCCGGAATACTTACTACATAATCTTCTATCGGTTTCATAATTATTCTCTCCTTCTTCTCTTTCAAGGTAAAGTATATCTTTTAGTATAGCATTATTTGTTCCATTTTTCAAAAAAAATCTATCGATAATGGGTAATTACAATCTGAATTTTTCTTTCTCCCCGGAATTCATTGATTCCAGGGTAAAATGTAATGGACATTTTCCCATTATTTCTTTCACATCGTTCTGCAAATTCCTGTGCATCATGAAAACAGATGGCTTCCATCCGGTTTCCCGCCACATCAATTGCTGTTGCTTTTGCAACATTTTTATTTTTCCCGATGATCTTCACATGCTGCATGACGACGCCTCTTGCCGCAAAAACCGGTTTTGTATTACCTTTTCCAAATGGTTCCATGTATTCAAGTTCTTCTATAAAATGTTCTGTAATAGCAGCAAATGGCAGTTCCATATCGATCACTACTTTTTCTGTCAGCTCTTCTTCTGAAAGCGTACACTGATCATTTAGTCTTCTTTTGAATTTCTCAACATTTTCTTTATCAAGTGAAAGTCCTGCCGCCATCGGATGTCCGCCGAATTTTGTCAGAAGATCCCCACAGCCTGTCAGTTCTTCATACATGGAATAGCTTTCAATCGATCTTCCCGATCCTTTGACTCCATCTTCGGAATCTGTCAATACAAATACCGGACGATAGTAATTTTCTCTCACACGACCAGCCACAAGGCCGGCAAGGCTTTCATGACAATCCGGCAGATAGATGACAAGCACCTTATCCCCCCGGATATCTGTCTGTTCCACTTTCGCCATTGCCTCATCTACAACGCGGTCTGTCATATCTCTACGGCTCTCATTCAATGCTTTCAGATCACCTGCCAGCATATCTGCCTCCCGCTCTGTCTTTGCCCGAAGCAGTGCCAGTGCTCTTTTTGCCGTATCCAGCTTACCACTGGCATTCAGACACGGAGCAAGAATAAATCCGATGTGATATGCCTGAATCTTTTTTCCCTCCAGCCCGATACACTGGATCAGGGCACGTAGTCCCAGATTAGAGGTCCTCTTTAGCATCTCAAGACCCTGCTTCACCAGAATTCGATTTTCCTCTGTCAGATCCATCACATCTGCCACTGTTGCAATTGCAACATTTTCCAAAAGATAATCCAGATCCGCCACATCCTGACCATTTGCCTCACAGAGCGCCTCTACAAACTTGTATGCAACCGCTGCACCACATAATCCTTTAAATGGATATTCACATCCTTCCTGCCTTGGGTCAACAACTGCATCTGCCGGCGGTAAAATGTATCGTCTTCCCGCTTCATTTTCCTTGTACGGCACTTCATGATGGTCTGTTACGATGATCGTCATACCAAGCGCTTTTCCATACTCAATTTCTTTCGCTGCCGCAATTCCGTTATCGCAGGTAATGATCGTATCAATTCCATCTTCATGTGCCCGGTCGATCAGATGCTGATTTAATCCATATCCGTCTTTGATACGATCCGGGATGTCGCTGTCCACCTTTGCGCCAAGCTTTTCCAGACCTTCTAAAAGAATATATGTCGCATTGATCCCATCACAGTCATAGTCTCCAATAACACGGATTTTTTCCCGGTCCCTGATTTTTTCAGTCAGAATTTCCACCGCCTGTGGCATACCCTTCATCTGCATTCCATCGTAGAGTTCCACAATTGTACCGTTCAGATATTGGTTGATTGCTTCATCTCCAATAACATCCCGGTTACGGATCAGACTGGCCAGTCTCGGACTAATATGAAATTTCTTACTGATAGCCTCAAAATCAGCACCTTTTCTTAAAAGTACCCAGCGTTCCATAATTTTCGTCTCTCCTGTTTTATCCAAATAAATATTTGCAAAGTAAATACTACACTTTCAACGGGAATCTCCAACATCATTTTATTTACTTTGCAAATATTTACTTTAAGAAAAGAACAGCCTCGCCATAAAATATGACTTTGGCTGTTCTATAGTATTTAAAATTACTTCTTGAAGCGTTTCATTACATACCACAGCGCTCCTGTGATACATACAGATGAGTAAGCTCCGCATACAACTCCGACCATCAATGGAAGTGCAAACTCCTTAATAGAACTTACACCCATGACGTAAAGTACAGCTACCATGATAAATGTTGTAAGAGATGTATAGATACTTCTTGTCAGCGTCTGTGTGATACTCTTGTTTACAACTGCTGCAACATCACTGCTCTTTGTCTTACCACGCATTTCCTCTCGGATACGGTCAAAGATAACAATGGTCGCGTTGATGGAATATCCAACGATTGTCAGCATACACGCGATAAATGTATTACCAACAGAGATTCTTGCAATTGCATAGAATCCTACTACAACAAGGACGTCATGTAAAAGAGCAAGTACCGCACTGGTAGCGAAACGAATATCTTTGAATCGGAACCAGATATACAGAAGCATACAGATTGTCGCAATAACAACCGCGATAACTGCATCTCTTCGCATCTCATTACTTACTGTAGAACTGATATTTTCTGCCGTAATCTGTGATTCGTCCACACCGAAGTTATCAACCATAGCCTTATTCAGTGCTTCACGCTTGTCAAGATCCAGTGTAACTGTCTTGATAATAACCTGATTGGTTCCGGCTACTTTCTGAGTCTGAACATTGTTATCTCCAGTTACCTTTTCTACAACCGGAACAATTTCCTTATCAATCTCATCAATAGAGTAATCTTTATCAAATGTTACATTTGTAGATGTACCGCCCTGGAATTCAAGGCTGTATGCAAATGCTCCTTTTCCTCTTCCTGCATTGGCACCAATCGTGATCAATCCTGCTGCAATTAATACAAGAGAAATTGTAAAGAACACTTTTTTCTTTGAAAGGAAATCGATTGGCTCACGCTCTTTCTTTGGACGATAATATATTTTTTCACTTCTAAGTCCAACTGCATAAAATGCATTTACGATCAATCTTGTAATAACAAGTGCTGTAAACATAGATGCGATGATACCAATTGCAAGTGTCTGCGCGAATCCTTTTACTGTACCGGAACCTTTGAACCACAATACAGCTGCTGCGATCAGAGTCGTAATATTACCATCTAAGATTGCTGATAAAGCTTTCTGGAAACCAATCTTCAGAGAATTCTTTACACTTCTTCCGCGTACCATCTCTTCACGTACACGAGCGAAGATGATAACGTTGGCATCTACTGCCATACCAATGCCAAGAATGATACCGGCAATACCCGGAAGTGTCAATGTTACTTCAAATGCATTCAGGATTATAAGTACAAGTCCTGTATAGATTAAAAGTGCAAGTCCGGATGCAAGTCCCGGAAGCAAGTATACACAACACATGAATACAAATACAATTGCAAGTCCGATTGCTCCGGCTTTTAAACTGGTCGCAACTGCCTGCTCACCAAGCTGGGCTCCTACAACATTAGAGCGCAGCTCTTCCAGTTCCAGCTTCAGACCACCGATACGGATTGTAGAAGCAAGCGCATCTGCTTCTTCATAGGTCATGTTACCACTGATCTGAGCCTGTCCATTTGTAATGGCTGCCTGTACATTCGGAACACTTACAAATGCTCCGTCATAATAGATACCAATGCTCTGGCTTGCTGCCAGTGCTTTTGTTGTTGCATCTGCGAACTTTGTTGTTCCATCTTTTGTAAATGTAAGAGATACAACATTCTGTTTATTCTTTGTCAGCTGGTCTTCTGTTGTCTGAGCCTGGGCACTTTTTACATCATTGCCACTCAGTACAATAGAACCGTCTGCCTGCAATTCTTCAATTGTCTTGTTGAGCTGATAATCTTTGGACGCATCTCCCGTACTGTTCACCTGACTATAGTTTGCTGAGCCGTCACTGCCTGTCTGTGCAATAAAATACAGGGAACCCGGCTGTCCCAGTTCGTCTAAAATCTCATTGGCATCTGTAACACCAGGAATCTCGATATTAATACGGTCGCTTCCCTCCTGATATACACTTGCCTCTGTACTATACTGTTCTACACGCTTTTGCAGCTTATAGATTGTATCACTCATCTCTTCATCCGATGGATTGTCATCTTTGACCTGATATGTGATACTTACACCACCGGCAAGGTCCAGACCCAGTTTGATATTCTTCATAGAACCTGTATGGCCTTTTCCGAATCCAACAATTGTCGTAAAACCAAGCAGTACGATCAAGGCCGCTGCCACAATAAGACTAAGTATGCCTCTGCTTTTTTTCATGATTTACTTCCTTTCTCTTTCTTCCATTCCTTCGAAGGATTCTATGTTACACATTATGCATCTGCCAGTGCTGCTTTGATCATAATGGCACATTCCACACGTTTACGCTGCATCTCACAGCCAACATCATAACAATCATGGATCGTTCCATGGAAATTATAAGAGTTTGCCATACATCCACCGCTACAGTAGAATTTAGCGAAACAATTTTTACATTTTTCTTTTGAATATACACTGCAGCTTCTGAAATCATCTGCAATCTCCGGCTTTACAATTCCATCGTCTACATTTCCCATCAGGAATTCTTCCTGTCCGACAAACTGATGGCATGGATACAGATCTCCCCATGGTGTGACAGACAGATATTCTGTTCCGGAACCACAGCCGGACATACGTTTCATCACACATGGGCCGCCTTCCAGATCGATCATAAAGTGGAAGAAGTTAAATCCTTTTCCTTCTTTTTCACGCTCAATCATAATCTTGGCAAGCTTATCATACTCTTCTTTGATCTGTGGAATATCCTCTTCGCGGATCGCATATGGATCGGATTCGTCACCTACGACCGGCTCAATGGACATCTGCTTGAATCCAAGGTCTGCAAAATGCAGGATATCATTGGAGAAATCCAGATTATTTCTTGTAAATGTCCCACGGATATAATACTTCTCCTGATTACGGCTTTCAGCCAGCTTCTGGAATTTCGGCACGATCAGATCGTAACTTCCTTTTCCGTTGCGGAACGGACGCATCTTATCATTGATTTCTTTTCGTCCATCCAGGCTTAGCACAACATTGTCCATCTCTTTATTGACAAACTCCTGAATCTCATCATTCAGAAGAACGCCGTTCGTCGTAACTGTAAATCGGAAATTCTTGTCATGAAGCTTTTCCTGTTCTCTTCCGTATGCTACCAGATCTTTGACAACCTGCCAGTTCATAAGTGGCTCTCCTCCAAAGAAATCTACTTCCAGATTTCTTCTGCTTCCGGAATTTGCGATCAGGAAATCTAATGCCTTCTTTCCGACTTCATAACTCATAAGAGCACGTCTTCCATGATACTCGCCTTCTTCTGCAAAACAGTACCTGCAGGCCAGATTACAGTCATGTGCAATGTGAAGGCAAAGAGCCTTTACAACTGTCTTTCTCTTCTTCACGATTGGAACAAGATATTCAAACTCATCCTTTGTAAATAATTTCCCGTCCTCTGTCAGTTCAATGACATCATCAAGAGCATCTCTTAAATCTACCTCGCTATATGTATCTCCAAGCCGCTTTTTCAGATTCTCCCATGTAAGATCACTTTTTAAAATCTCAGCTGTTGGTTCTTCGTCCGGTTCATTCAGTACAGCGATCACATCATAGCACAGGTCATCAACCACATGTACGGCTCCACTGTATACATCCAGAACAATGTTATATCCGTTATTCTTATACTGATGAATCACAGTAATAATCTCCTTTTCTATTTTTTCTATCCCTTTAAAAATTTTAATGGTTATTTGGCAACAGAACAGAGACAGCGACCCTTTTAAGACCGCTGTCTCCTGGTTTTTTACCTATGTTCTTTTACTTATTTGCTCTGCTCGCAGGTCTGATTTCCTACTGTACAGGAAGTCTTGCATGCTGACTGGCAAGATGTCTGACATTCGCCGCAACCGCCTTTTTTCACTGTCTTGTTCAGAGTCTGTGTATTCAATGTTTTCACATGTTTCATCACTACATTCCTCCTTGTCTTTCTTGACTTTTATAAGTATAGCATCTTCCTTTCTTTTTCGCAATATTTTTATCTGAATCGTTAATTTTTAATTATTCCCGTTAATATTTTAATTACCTGCAAAAAGGTGGTTTTTTCAATTTTACTATGTTACACTTGCGTTAGATTACAAATGAATCAGAAATTGCCACTTCATTAATATGTCTTATAGGAGGTAATTGTAACATGGCAATTTCAATTGGCATTAACGGATTCGGACGTATTGGACGCGTTGCACTCCGTATCGCCATCAGTCGACCGGAAACTTTTAAATTATGTGGAATTAACGCAAGAAATGCGGATCTTGATTATATGGTCTATATGATCCGCTACGACTCTACATTTGGACGTTTCCAGGGAGAACTTGGAACTTATGAACACGGACTTATCATTAACGGGCAGAAGATTCCTGTCTTCACAGAAGGTGATGCTGCTTCCATCCCTTGGGGTTCCTGCGGTGCCGAATACATCATCGATGCAACCGGAGCATTTTGCACGGCAAAAAAGGCAAGTGCTCACCTGCAAGGTGGTGCAAAAAAAGTCATTATTTCTGCACCTGCAAAAGATGAAGAAACACCTACATTCATCATGGGAATCAACCATACCGGTTATTCGAAAGATATGTCCGTTGTGTCCAATGCTTCCTGCACGACCAACTGTCTGGCACCTATCTGTAAAGTACTGGAAGACAATTATGGAATTGAATATGGGCTGATGTCTACGATCCACGCCGCAACTGCCAAGCAGAAAGTTGTGGACAGCCGTTCTCTCAAGGACTGGCGTACCGGACGTTCTGCATTCGGCAATCTGATTCCATCCACAACCGGAGCCGCTAAGGCTATCTCTCTCGTCATTCCTTCTCTGAAGGACAAGATGAGTGGTATTTCTTATCGTGTTCCAACTACAGACGTCTCAATCGTTGATCTGAACGTCGCACTAAAAGAGTCTGCATCTTATGAGGATATCTGCAAAAAAGTAAAGGAAGCCTCCATGACATATTTGTCCGGCATTCTTGATTATGTAGATGATGAAGTTGTATCTTCTGATTTCATCGGAGATTCACACGCTTCTATCTTTGATGCAAGACAGGGAATTCAAGTAAATTCTCACTTCTTTAAGGTCATCTGTTTCTATGATAATGAATGGGGCTATACAAGCCAGATTTTCCGTCTCATCAAGTACATGGATCAGGTAGACCATAATTCATAAGATGCCGGTGGAAACACTTTCCATTCTGGTATCTTTACATTTTTACATGTGGCAAAAACTTTCTGATTCGAACTGTAACTATTCTACTTTCTGTAAGGGACATATACATTCGTCATTACGATTATGAACCGTACGTAAAATAAAAGCTGCCTATATCTGTTTCCTTTTTACAAAAGATATACGCAGCTCTTATTTTCTAGTCTTTCATGATATCATACCACCGGTCATACCTCCGCCTGCACATAGTATCAGTGATGTGACAATACTAACACTGTCTCCATTCAGAGTTCTGTAAACTCCAAGTGTAATGAGCAAAAGCAATACAAAATATATGATTCCAAGAACCATCCCCCACAAGTACCGTTTTGATTTTGTCAGTTTCCCTATGATCATTCCTCCGATCAGTGTTGACACTACATAGATTCCAACAATTGCCGCCGATACAATTTTTTCATTTAATTCAAATTTATACATAAAAAATGTCAAAACCAAAAGTGATATACCGGTGACAATATAAGAAGCCAGAAGTGACTTGATCCACCATATGACCTTTATATTTTTTTGCATATTCTCCATCTCTTTCCTCCTTGTCTACCACAAGGTATGAGCCAGATCCGGCGAATATGACTGCTTCTGCAAATTTTATCACTCCATTTGCTTTCCAAGAAATCCTGCCGCACATGCCCCCAGCTTTTGTTCCAGTTTTGTAAACTTCTCTTTTTCATCTGATGACAGTAAAATAACTGCCCCCACAACATCTCCTTCGCAAATGATTGGTGTAATAGATTCCCATACATAATCCTTTTCCTGTTCCCGGAACACCCGGATATATTTCTTCTCATCTACCTTTGCCAGAATACTGTTTCTTTCTTCCAGTTCCCCTTGAAGAACTTTGCTGATATACTTTTCCTGCACCTCTTTTCTCCCATTTCCGGAAGCTGCCACGACCTGATCCATATCACAGATACACACAAGACACCCTGCCTCTTTTGCCAGGCTGTCTGCATACATACCTGCAAATGCAGCAAGCTCTCCGATCGGTGAATATTTTTTCAATATAATCTCGCCTTCCCGGTCGGTAAATATCTCCAGTGGATCACCTTCTCTGATCCTAAGTGTTCTTCGTATTTCTTTCGGAATGACCACACGTCCCAGGTCATCAATCCGACGTACAATTCCTGTTGCCTTCATATAATTCCTCCATGATTGATTCCGCATGGCTGTTCTTTCTTCTCATGCTAAATTTTACTTTTAATGCTATTATGTGAAAATGCATAAAAATTATTCTAATAAAGGAAGCAGAATTTTTTGCGTATTCCGTATTGGAAAAATTATTCTTTCTTTAAATCCTGGAATGGACTCTTCATATAATGGCATAAAATCCATCCATTTGATTGATTGGTTAATTTCAGAATAATATCAAATGCGCTCAAATGTCCACAACATTCCACCCAGATATCGCGTATAACAACCTCCACTTACAGGCAGGACTCACCTTTACTCATCCTTCACTTCTTCGCCTGCAAGCTTCAGGATATCTTCCACGGTGTCTTCCGTAATACCCATACGCTCCGCCACTTCATCGACCGATACTTTTCTTCCGTATTCTTCCTTCATGCTTTTGATTGTCTCGTCCAGATCATTCACCCGCTCGACCATCTTCTTATCGCGGCGTTTTTCTTCGGTGTGGGATTCCAGCATCACCCGGATTCCAGCGCGCACCTGCTCCAGCACTTCTGCTTCTGTTGCTTTCTTATTCTCATCTAAGTACAGCATCAAGCTGACATTGCCTTCCTGGATCACATCACCGATGAAGATTCCCGGCATATGCAGCTTTACTGCTTCTTCCACAACTTTTGGAAGATAATATGCAAGTCTTACCTCTTCCTCCGTCTGCTTCGCCATTTTTTCAATATCGATCAGATATTCTGCCACATAGTCTTTTTCCTGCTGGCTTAATGTATCTTTTTCTTCTTGTTCTGTTTTTTCTGTATTTTCTATAGTTCCTGTATATCCGATTACTTCCACTTTCTGAGACATCAGAAATTCATGAACCAGATTCATCTGCTCGTCTGTAAGATTGTCATCCTGAAAGAAAGCTTGCACTTCCTGACTGGTCATTTTATTATTCTGGCTTGCTGCAACTGCAAGAAGCTCTCCTAATTTTTTCTGAAACTGGGCTCTGTCTGCCATATCTTTACTCCTTCGTTAAATTTTCTTTACCTTTTTATCATTCACGTTCCTGTTATTCAAGAACTCTCTTCAAATGTCAATAATGAAATGCCGATAGCTCTTCATATCTTCTGGCATCTGTTCTTCATTACACTCCTTCGTAGGAAAAATCAGGAATAAAGCTTTCTTTTGCCGTTTCGCCTTCCTGAATAAATGCCTGCTCCACGCCAAGATCTATGGCATAATCCACCAGAACATCATATGCTTTTTTCGTCACTTTCTTGGCAAGCTCCGGATATTTTCCCCGATTCAACGTATCGAGTGGAGTGTACTGGTTCATGAGACTCATATAAATCTGGTCACCATATGTTTCATAGAGATATTTCACAATTCTTCTCGCATCTCTCAGACACCCAGGCAATAACAAATGTCTCACGATTACACCTTTTGTCATAATCCCCGCATCATTAAATACAGGATTCCCAGTCTGCCGGACCATTTCTTCCAGAGCAGCCTTTGCCACCTCAGGATAATCTTCTGCCCCGGAATATTTCTTTGCATGCTCCGGATCCAGATATTTAAAATCCGGAAGATATACATCAACATATCCATTTAGCCTGCGTAAAGTCTCCACCTTTTCATAGCCGCTTGTATTATAAACAATTGGAAGATTAAGCCCTTTTTTTCTTGCCTGATCCAGTGCCGCGATAATCTGTGGTACAAAGTGCGTTGGTGTCACAAGGTTAATATTGTTCGCCCCCTGTTCCTGAAGCTCCAGAAATATCTCCGATAACCGTTCAACACTTACTGTTTTTCCAATCTCACTGTTGGCAATGTGATAATTCTGGCAATATACACATCGAAGCGTACAGCCAGAGAAAAAAACAGCTCCGGATCCATTTGTCCCGGAGATACACGGTTCTTCCCACATATGAAGCGCGGCTCTGGAAAGCCGGACCAAATCCGACTCCCCACAAAAGCCACGCTTTCCTTCTTCTCGCTTAATCTGGCACTGTCTCGGGCATAACATGCACCCGTTCACTAGACAACCTGTCCTTTCGCAACAAATACAGGAAACGCTTCATCACCCTTTAATTCTTTTCCATCGGTGATTTTTACATTCTTATCTGAAATGATATATTCCAGCTTTGTACCTTCTCCAACGATCGTATCCTGCATTAAAACACAATTCTTCACTTTCGCACCTTTTGCGATCTTCACACCACGGAATAAAATACTGTTCTCCACTTCACCTTCGATCACACAACCGTCTGCTACCATAACATTACTTGCTTTTGCATTGCCGATATATCTGGTCGGATTATCGTCACGAATCTTTGTATAGATGGGATTACCTGTGAAAAGCTCCTCAAGATTCTTATCATCCAGAAGTTTCATGTTCTCATCAAAATAGCTCTTAAGTCCGGTGATTCTCGCCACATATCCTTTATGCTCATAAGCCATGACTTTATATGTATCCAGATGCGGGATCAGGATATCCCTCTCCAGTGAAATAGCTCCACGCATAAACGCTGCATTAATGGTATCGATCAGCCACTCTCTGTTCGCAATGTATATATTCATAGAGAAATTCTGCACACCCTGCTCCTGCTTATTGATGTAGATGTCTTCTACTTTATCTCCATCCAGCTTCAACGTATAATAAAGCCCTTTACTTGCATCTTTTGCACCAGTCAGTTCCTGTGGCAGTTCCTCTTTTGTATAAGCGAACGTAATATCTGCATCCGTTTTTACATGCTGTGCGATCAGCGCATTGAAATCAAAATTTGCAGCAATATTCGTATCTGCCATAATCACATATTTTTCTTTTTGCTTTTTGAGTACCGGAAGAATATTGGCGAGCGCTTCCACTCTTCCTCCTCCCATACTGCCGATAGACTTCTGAGCAAATGGAGGAAAGATACTAAGACCTCCGTTCTTACGGCTGAGATCCCACTCTCGGCCACCACCTAAATGGTCTACAAGCGAATGATAATTCTCACGAACAAGCACTTCTATTTTATCAATTCCGCAGCCAACCATACTGGATAACAAAAAATCGATCATTCGATAACGGCTTGCAAATGGAATGGAAGCCATCAGTCTTTCGCTGACCAGTTCCGGAACAAACTTATCATAATTATTCGGGAAAATAATTCCCATTGCGTCCGCATTTGCATTTATCATTTTTCTTCACCGTCCTTTACATCTTCACTGATCATGGCGTTCGATCCAATCTTGGCACCTGTTCCGACGCAGACATCCGGTCCGATGGTTGCAACTCCTTGCTCTTCTTCTGTCGGCATAGCTCCTACCACAGCATTTTCACCAATCACTACATTCTCCGCAACAATACAATGCTTTACACTGGCTCCGGCTTTAATCGTTGTTCTGCCCATAACGACTGCATCTTCTACAACTGCTCCGGCTTCTACTTTCACTCCGGCAAATAGGATGGAATGTTTCACGCTGCCTGCGATCTTACATCCATCTGTGATCATCGAGTTCTCTACATTGGCTCCGGCGCAGATCTTATGTCCCGGCATACCACTGTTCCTGCTGTAGATCTTCCAGTCTTCATCAAACAGGTTAATTCCACTGTGTTCCGGATCCAGTACTTCCATATTCGCTTCCCACAAAGATGGAATCGTTCCCACATCTTTCCAGTATCCGTTAAAGTGATACGCGTACATTTTTCTCTCATCACGCAGCAGATTCGGTATAATATTATTTCCAAAATCATTTTCAGATTCCGGGTCAGCCTCATCTTCAATCAGGTATTGTTTTAAAATATCCCAGTTGAATATATAGATACCCATAGAGGCAAGATTGGATTTCGGATTCTTCGGTTTTTCCTGGAATTCCGTAATACGGTCATCATCGTCCGTGACCATAAGTCCGAATCTTGGTGCCTCCTCCCACGGGACTTCCATAACCGCAACACTGAATTCTGCGTTCTTTTCTTTGTGGAATCTAAGAAAATCACTATAATCCTGCTTGCAGATCTGATCTCCCGACAAAATAATGACATATTCCGGATCATAGCGCTCGATAAATGAAATATTCTGGTAAATTGCATTTGCTGTACCTTTATACCAATCTGAGCCAGATGCCTTCTGATATGGTGGTAATACATGAACTCCTCCATAGATTCGGTCCAGATCCCACGGTTGCCCATTTCCGATATACTCATTCAGCTCCAGAGGCTGATACTGAGTCAGAATACCTACTGTATCAATACCTGAATTTACGCAGTTTGAAAGTGGAAAGTCTATGATTCGGTACTTTCCGCCAAATGGAACTGCCGGTTTTGCGAGCTTCTGGGTCAGCGCATACAGTCTGGAGCCCTGCCCTCCGGCAAGTAACATTGCTATCATTTCTTTGCCCATTATAGTTCCCCTTTCTAATTCTATCATCTACCTGTAAAATGACAGATTATTTATTCTTGATATAAAAAATATTATACTATATTTCAGTTATTTTTTCTACAAACTCACTTATTGTTTTTCCAAAATTTTTGTTAGTTTTCTGTTAATTCTAATATCAGAATGAAGCATTATTTCTGTACGAATCTTTCTTTCAAAATCCAGGGCTGGATATTTTCAATCTAGTCTTGTATAATAAAAGTAGTAATTTCGAGGAGGATATGTATCATGAGTAAAATTGATGAAATTAGAAGTGCTATGGTCGCAGCTATGAAAGCCGGCGAAAAGGAGAAAAAAGAAACTTTATCCATGCTTCTGGCAGCTCTTAAGAATAAACAGATCGACAAACGCGCAGATCTGACAGAAGAAGAAGAGATTCAGGTTATCATGAAAGAAATCAAGCAGACAAAAGAGACTTTGGAGATGACACCTGCTGACCGTACTGATATTATTGAAGAATGCAACCGCCGCCTGACTGTTCTGGAAGCCTACGCTCCAAAAATGATGGGCGAAGACGAGATAAAGGCAATCATCGAAGGTGTGTTATCTGAACTTGGTATCGAGAACCCAACCGGAAAAGACAAAGGAAATATCATGAAACATCTGATGCCAAAGGTAAAAGGTAAAGCTGATGGTAAGCTTGTCAATGATCTTGTATCCACATATTTCAAATAATTTTACCATATAGGAAATTCCATCTCCTATAGAGAAGAAAAGACCTGCCAACCGGCAGGTCTTTTCTTCTCTATGGAAATTTTTTCATGTCTTTCAGACTTACTGCATTTTAATTATCTGTCTGAGCCTGATCGTCTGTCTGCACCTGATCTGTATACGGTGTCTGAGTCTCAGTCTTCATCTTTACAGACACTTTCTGGAAACTTACTTTTTTCCATACACCCTTATGCACTTTAATGTCTGCTTTTTTTCTCCACTTTTTCACTGTATCATCATAAAGCTTTGTCTGACGTTCCTGTACAATCTGTGATTTCTTAGAATCCGTTGCTGTACGATCTAACAGGCTTGTAACTTTTGCTACGTAACAGCCTTTTTCTGTCTCAATCACATCTGTAGATTCTCCCTCGCCCAGTGCATCTGCGGCTTTAATCAAATCTTCATCAGGAGAAGTTGTATCTTTATCAAACGTCAGTGTCTGAACCGTTGTCCCTTGCTCTTCTGCAAGCGCGTTCAAATCTCCACCTTCCTTCAGACCGGAAGCAATCGCCTCTGCCTGAGACTTTAACTGCGCTTTTTCATCATCGGAAACGTCTTTGCTGTTGCCGGAATCATCTTTTGTCTGATAAGAAATGAACACATAATCCATGCTCTTCTGTGCTGCTTCTTCATCTGAGACTTCTGTATCTGCCCCGGCCTGGATCGCAGTTCGCATCTTCTGCTGAACTGCCATCAGTGTCAATGCACGATTTACAGTCTTCTCATTGCCAGATACAAGATTCTTGTCATCTAAAGAATTATCATTCAGAAACTGCTGCGTTGTCTCCTTGATCATTGCTTTATCTTCATCTGTAATTGACACATCATAATCTTCCATATGCTTTTCAAGAAGAATCATATCTTCCAGTGACTTCAGTACAGAACTCTTTACAGATTCTTCGTATGTCTCTCCGTCAGAAGCATCTGAATTCCACATATCTTCTCCCAGATAAGCAGAATAATATGTCTCATATGTTGCCTGTGTATATCTTGCGAAGAAATTGGCCAGATCCGCATCAATCTTTGTATCATCGACTGTCGCAACCGTCTCGTCTCCTTTTAATGATCCGCATCCGGTCAGTGTTACAGCAGCCAATACTCCCGCAAGAGCCAGCGCAAATAATCTCTTTTTCATATCGTTTTAGTATCCTCCTTCATTCTGATGGGCAAAGAAATGTCCACTTTTTTTATTATATCTTCTTTTTTCTAGTCAAGCAATCCTTTTATACCAATTAACACTTTTTTCACAACCTCAATTGGATTCTCCACTTCACCACGCTTTGTTTTCTTCTTTTTCTGGTAAATGAATTTGGGATCCGATATATCCGCCTTAAATGACAGAGCTTCCGGAAATTGTTTTAAAAGATCCGGGATCCGCTCTACATGGATTTTTGCTTTTTCATACATACGGAATGTATAGGTCACACCTTTTTGAGTCACCTCAGTCACATACGCCTGGTGCGCCAGATTCTTAAGCCTTGCTACTTCCAGAAGGAGCTCCACTTTTTTAGGAATATCTCCAAAACGGTCAATCAACTCCTCTATCATATCGTCCATCTCTTCCTCAGACTCGATGGCAGCAATTCTCTTATAAATATCCAGCTTATGATATTCATTTGGTATATAAGAATCCGGAATATACGCATCGACATTGACATCCAATGCTGTCGTAAATGTATCCTCTTCTGATAATTCCCCTTTTAAATGTTTGACTGCCTCATTTAACATTTTGCAGTACATATCGTATCCGACCGCTTCCATATGCCCGTGCTGTTCGGCACCAAGAAGATTTCCCGCTCCACGGATTTCAAGATCACGCATGGCAATTTTGAATCCCGATCCAAGATCTGTAAATTCCCGGATTGCCGCCAGACGCTTCTCTGCAATCTCTTTCAATAATTTGTCCTTCCGGTACAACAAAAATGCATAGGCCATACGCCCGGAACGCCCGACGCGGCCACGAAGCTGATAGAGCTGGGAAAGGCCAAGCCGGTCTGCGTCGTGAATGATCATGGTATTTACATTGGATATATCAAGACCCGTTTCAATAATCGTTGTCGACACAAGCACATCAATATCTCCATTAATAAAATCATACATGATCTTTTCAAGCTCATGCTCCTTCATCTGTCCGTGGGCAAAGGATACATTTAACTCCGGGACAAGTTTCTGAATATGCGCTGTTACCTCTGCAATGTCTTCCACTCGATTGTACACATAGTAGACCTGTCCGTTTCTCGCACATTCTCGTTCGATTGCCTCCCTGACCATCTCATCATTATATTCCATCACATACGTCTGGATCGGCAGCCGGTCCTGCGGTGCCTCCTCCAGCACGCTCATATCACGGATTCCGATAAGGCTCATATGAAGAGTTCTTGGAATCGGCGTTGCCGTCAACGTCAGAACGTCTACATTTTTCTTTAACTTTTTGATTTTCTCCTTGTGCTGGACTCCAAAACGCTGCTCCTCGTCGATGATCAGCAATCCCAGATCCTTATACTCAATATCATCACTGAGCACACGGTGAGTTCCAACCACAATGTCTACCAGCCCGCGTTTCAAGTTCTGAATCGTATCTCTTTGCTGAGCCGGAGTCCTGAATCGGCACATCAGATCTACCCGGACCGGGAAATCCTTCATTCTCTGGCAAAATGTATTGTAATGTTGCTGTGCCAAAATAGTGGTCGGTACCAGATAGACCACCTGCTTATTTTCCTGTACTGCCTTAAATGCCGCACGGATTGCAATTTCCGTCTTTCCATAACCTACATCACCACAGATCAGACGATCCATGATCTTGTGGCTTTCCATATCCTTCTTCACAGCATTGATCGCCAGAAGCTGATCTTCTGTCTCCTCATACGGGAACATTTCCTCAAATTCTTTCTGCCAGACTGTATCCTCCCCGTAAACAAACCCATCCTGATTCTGTCTTGCTGCATAAAGTTCTACCAGATCTTTTGCAATTTCTTTAACTGCCCCCCGAACCTTTGCCTTCGTCTTTGTCCACTCCTGAGTTCCAAGACGGTTAAGTTTTGGTTTTTTTGAATCAGAACCGGCATATTTCTGGATCAGATCCAACTGTGTTGCCGGAATATAAAGATTTCCACCCTTAGCATAGGAAATCTTCATATAGTCTTTGGAAATCTTATCCACTTCGATTTTTTCAATTCCTTGATAAATTCCCAGTCCATGATTCTCATGTACCACATAATCTCCAGGTTTTAATTCCGAGAAGCTTTGAATCTTACGCCCTTCATAAGTGGTACGGCGTTTTTTCTTCCTTTTATTCTTTCCGAAAATATCCGTTTCTGAAATTACAACAAAATTCAAAAGTGGATACTCATAGCCTTCTGCAATATAACCATAAGCAGTCATAATTTCTCCCGGTTCTACTTCACGATCCATATCTTCACTGTAAAAGCTGCTCAGATTGTAATCTCGAAGATCTTCTGCCAGGCGCCTTGCTCTTGTTCTGGAACCGGAAAGCAGAATGACACGGCTCTGATTTCGTTTCATTTTTTTCAGATCCTGCGTTAGAAGTTCAAAACTTCTATTGTATGGATCCACATTTTTCGTTTGAAGATTATAACTTGCCCGGATATTCAACCCAGGGCAACGCATATCCAACGCCTGAAATCCCACGCTGGAATATTCATTCATTTTCCTCATAATCTCCTGCGTTGTAAAAAGCACAGCTTCGCTGTCGGCTACTTCGTATCCGCTCTGGGCACGTCGTTTCTGGGCTTCCAGAAATTCTTCTTCCACTCCTTCCCCTTTTTCCTTCAAACGCACAGGCTCATCTAAGAAAAGAATTGTATTTTCTTTTTCAAAATAATCCAGAAAAGAAACTCTTTTTTCTTCTTCCTCTGGAAATTCTGTAGCCGGAAACACTTCTACCTCGTCAAGCTTCTCGATAGATCGCTGCGTCTCCGGATCAAAGGTTCGAATAGAATCCACCTCATCTCCCCAAAGTTCAATCCTAACCGGGAGCTCCTCCGTCAGCGGATATACATCCAAGATGCCGCCACGGACCGCAAACTGCCCCGGTCCTGCCACCTCTATCTCTCTGTCATACCCACACTGTGCCAGCTTCACAGACAATTCATCCAGATTCAAAGTCTCGTCGGAGCATATCTTGATCACCCTGCTCTTTATCATTTCTTTTGGAAGGAGTGCATCCATAAATGCATCAAAACTAGCAACCACAGTTATCGGTTCGCCTTTTAAAACTGCCTGTATCACCTGCATTCGCTGACTGACCAGCTCTTTACTACGAATATCTGCCTGGTAAAACAGCAAGTCTTTTGCTGGATAAAAACTAATGGCTGCATCTAAAAAACGATACTCTTCATAAATCTGTTTCGCTTTTGCCTCACTGGAACAGGCGATGACTTTATAACAACAGCCATCGCTAAGTGCGTACATCATATGAGTCTTCTGGGAATTCACACAACCTGTCAGCATCAGAACTCCCGGAGCTTCTTTTTTCTTTTTTACGATATCTTCATATTCTGCCAGTTCCAAAAGCGGCTTAAGTAACGCCTGCACTTTTACTCCTCCTTCGGCTTCACTTTACGGTTATACTCATTCATGGCCGCATCAATCTCACCTTTTAATATCTCTTCTGTGGCAGAAATTGCCTTTTCATATCCCTCTTCCATAAGTTCCAGATCCTCTCCATGAAAATGTCCAAGAACATAGGCAGCCAGATCATATCCTTTCGGCTTTTCTCCCACTCCGACTTTAATTCTTTGAAATGTATCTGTCCCAAGCTGGGCAATAATATTTTTAATTCCGTTATGTCCACCGGCACTTCCTTTTTTACGAATCCGGATCTGCCCCGGGTTCAGACTGATATCATCATATATCACAAGCAGCTCTTCTTTCGGATCTACCTTAAAATAATCCACCAACTCGCGAATGCTCTCACCACTTAAATTCATATAAGTCTGCGGTTTAACAAGAAGAACCTTCTGACCTTCGATGATTCCTTTTCCAACATAGGCACGCCCTTTTTTTGCGTCCACTGCAATATTATATTTTTCTGCGATTTTATCTATCACCTGAAATCCTACATTATGTCTTGTACCTTCGTATTCTTTTGTCGGATTTCCAAGTCCTGCTATAATTATCATATTTTCCACCTCTTTATCTCTACCCATTCTACAGGATATCTATTCTTTTGTCACGAAAAAAGCTGTATAATTTTCCAACCTTTTTCATACATTATAAAGAACAAAAACCTAAGAAAACAAATACAGGAGGTTATTATGAGTTCAAAAACAAAAATCGTTGTACTTCACATGAAGGAAATTATTTATACAGTCCTGTTCATCTGTCTCGGCATTTTGCTGGTGGCACTGCTTACATTTATGTTCCACCCGAAAAACAAAGAAACTTCCTCATCAAAGAGCACTTCCTATCAACCGGGCATCTACACTTCACAGCTTACTTTGGGCGATAAAGAGCTGGAAGTAGAAGTCACAGTCGACGAAAATCATATCAACTCTATCCGATTTTCCAACCTGGACGAAACCGTCACCACCATGTATCCGTTGATCCAGCCGACTATGGAAGAAATCGCAGACCAGATCTGCCAGACACAATCGCTAGAAAACATTTCTTATTCCTCCGACAATCCATATACCTCTCAAATCATCATCAACGCCATTGATGATGCCCTAAAAAAAGCCGTAACCACCAGATAGTTACGGCTTTTTCTCTTCTATGTAGTTTTCTTATTATCTGTGCTGCTTCAACCTCTTTTCCGGACATTTTACTGCACCGGATTTTAACCTTCCACAATCAGATATCTTCCGTCCGGAATCGGGAACACTTCTGCTGCTTCTTCCAGTTCCTCATCAGACATTCCCTGAATATCCATTCCTTCTTCTTCCAGGAATTCTTTTACCTCATCAATGTTTTCCACAACAACTGCCATGCAGTCCTCCAGAAATGCTTCTGCATCTTCCAGCGTCTCTGCAACTGCCTCCTCAAAAAGTTGTGATTGATTTTCAAGAAACACATTCAGACATTCTTCGTCAAACTCATTCATTACCTCTTAACCTCCTTTTTATAGATATTCCTGCAATTTCTCTGCCTTGTCTATCATATACTGGGCTCCGGCAATCATTAACTCTTCTTTCGTACGAAATCCCCACGTCACTGCGATAGTTTTTACTCCTGCATTCTTTCCAGTCACCACATCTACTTCAGAATCTCCTACATACAGACACTCCTTGTAATCTACACCAAGCTTTTTCGCCACATAAAACACTCCCGCCGGATCCGGTTTTCTTGGAATTTCATCCTTCTGTCCCTGTACCCAGTCAAACAACTTCTCACCATAAATTGCATGAACCACTTTCACCGCCTGACAATGAGGTTTATTGGACAGCACCGCCAATTTCACTCCCTGTTCCTTTAACTTATACAGCATTTCCGGGACGCCTTCGCAAGGTGTTACATGATATGTACAATTCTCATCAAATATGCGTTCATAGATCTGCATACCTTCCTCAATTCTGGTCGCACCAGGATTCCCCGATGCATCCAGCGCCTTCTCCATCAACACCCTCGCACCATTCCCTACGAACTCCCGACACTGTTCTTTAGAAATCTCCAAAAGATTCATCTCTTTTAATGTCAGGTTAACCGAATAGACCATGGAATCCAACGTATTACCAATCGTACCATCAAGATCAAAAATACATGCCTTAATCATTGCCAAAAAATCCTCCATGCCAATATCATAGTATGAGACGTCGGAGATGTCAATTACCAATTGGGGACGGGGTTTTTTCAAAAAAACCCCGTCCCCAATTGGACTTTAACCTGTCCCTTTTTTTACCCCACCTACGTTTTTACGGGCTTTAGTGCTTCTCACACCTGTCCCTTTTTAACTTTCCACCAAATACTGCCTCATTATGCGAAGTGCGTTTTTTTCCAGGCGGCTTACTTGTGCCTGGCTGATCCCCACATCTCTTGCCACTTCCATCTGGGTTCTCCCGTCAAAAAAGCGAAGGGAAATAATGTATCTTTCCCTTTCGTTTAAATGTTCCATGGCAGCCTGTAGCGACAGGCTTTCGACCCATTTTTCTTCTTTATTCTTGTGATCGCTGATCTGGTCCATCACGTAAAGTGCGTCGCCTCCGTCACTGTACACTGGCTCCTGGAGGCTCATAGGTGCCTGAATGGCATCTAGCGCATAGACAATATCCTCCTTGGCTATTCCAATCTCCTGTGCGATTTCCTGAACTGTAGGCTCTCGCATATTCTGTTTCACATAATTTTCTTTCGCATAAATTGCTTTGTATGCGGTATCACGAAGGGAACGGCTGACTCGTATACTGCTGTTATCCCGCATGTAACGCCGAATTTCTCCAATGATCATAGGCACTGCATAAGTACTGAATTTGACGTCCAGCTCCGTATTAAAATTATTGATTGCCTTAATCAGCCCGATACAACCAATCTGAAATAAGTCATCGGGGTTTTCATTACTGGAATGAAATCGTTTGATCACACTTAGAACCAGTCTTAAATTTCCTTTGATATATTCCTCTTTTGCCTCATCATCTCCCTCTTTAATACGCGCAAACAAAGCTTCCTTCTCCTCTTCTTTCAGGATAGGAAGCTTTGCCGTATTCACACCACATATTTCAACTTTTCCCTGCATTTTTTCGAACCTCCTGCCAGATGTTTTCTGATTACGTCTAGTAGAAATTCTCTCCATATGCAGGTTACTTATTCGTAAGTGTCATGAAATTAAAAAACTTTTGCCCCTTGACATCACACGTCCGGCATCATCTTATCCCGCCATCCATGCAAACCGCTCTATAGGTCTGATTATCTTGACAAATCCGACATTTTTATCTGTCCCACTTGTCTGCCAGATTATTAATCTGATTCTCGAACTTCATCAGTTCTTTGTTTGCAAGTCCTTCATTCTTATATACCACATCAAGCAGCCTCTTTGCCGCTGCGACCACTCTGTAAAATGCATTCTGCTTACGGATCTGTGCTGGTTTTTCCACTGCCTTTTTCGGTTCTTTAATTCCAACGGACAGGATTTCACCTGTAGCAAGATCCACACATCCTCCGGAATATGGTGCCATGGCCGGCCAGCCAAACTTTTCCGTAATTGCTTCTGCAAATGTATCCGTAACCTGATCTTCACCATGAACTACGAATACATGCTGCGGTGTGTTCTCAAATCCTGACAGCCAGTCTAAAAGTCCATTCCGGTCTGCATGTCCGCTGATACCTTTCAGACTTTCGATCTTCGCATTAACTTCGACTGTCTCACCAAAAAGCTTGACGCATTCCGCACCCTCAATCAGCTTTCGTCCCAGTGTTCCCACCGCCTGATATCCTACAAAACAGATCGTACTTTCTTTTTTCCACAGGTTGTGCTTCAGATGGTGGCGGATTCGTCCTGCCTCACACATTCCTGATGCCGATAAAATAACCTTCGGTTTCGTATCAAAATTGATCATCCGGGACTCATCACTTGTAATCGTTGTTTTTAAGCCCGGAAAAACAAGTGGATTGATTCCTTTCTCAATAATCGCAAGTGCATCCTCGTCAAAACAGGATTTTACATTCTTATTAAATACGTTCGTTGCTTCAATTGCCAACGGGCTATCCACATAAACCTCGAAATTCGGATAGTCCGGCAGCAAGTTTTTCTCCTTGATCTCACGGATAAAATACAGAAGCTCCTGTGTACGTCCCACTGCAAAGGACGGAACGACCACATTCCCTCCGCGGTCAAAAGTCTCCTTTAAAATTCTTGTAAACTCTCCGACATAATCCGGTCTTACATCCCCATGCACCCGGTCTCCATATGTAGATTCAATCAAAATATAATCTGCTTCTGTCACTTTCTTTGGATCCTTGATAATCGGCTGATCCAGATTTCCCAAATCTCCGGAAAATACGATCTTTTTGGAAATGTCTCCCTCTGTGATCCACATCTCGATTGCCGCAGAGCCAAGAAGATGCCCTACATCCGTAAAACGAATATCTATTCCGTCACACAGTGTAATTCTTTGATCATAATCACACGGTGCCAGCAATTTGATCGCTGCATCGGCATCCGCCATTGTATAGAGCGGCTCATATTCCGGTCCGCCGCTTCGCCTTGCTTTACGATTCCGCCATTCCGCCTCAAACTCTTGAATATGGGCACTGTCACGCAGCATGATATTACACAGATCTGATGTGGCAAATGTTGTTACGATTTCTCCATGAAATCCCTGTTTGCAGAGCATCGGAATCTTTCCGGAGTGATCGATATGTGCATGCGTCAGGAGAATATAATCTATATCTCCCGATGCAACCGGGATTTCCTGGTTCTCGTAAAGATCTGGCCCCTGCTCCATACCACAGTCTACCAGAATGTTCTTTCCGCAGGCCTCAACAAGGTGGCAGCTACCTGTCACTTCGTGGTCCGCTCCTATAAAAGTAAGCTTCATACACGTATCCCCTTTTTATTTTCATTCTACCACTTTTTCAGGAATACTTCACCATTTCTTTTCTCAGGCGGACCATAATTTTTTTCTCAAGTCTGGATATGTAGGACTGGGAAATCCCCAGCAGATCTGCCACCTCTTTTTGCGTCTTTTCCTCCCCGTCCACAGTTCCGATACCAAAGCGCATCTGTATGATGGAACGTTCTCTTGCTGACAACAGATTCAGTGCTTTTATCAGAATCTTCCTCTCTGCCTCCTGCTCCAGATCCTTATAAATCGTATCCTCCTCCGTGCCCAGAATATCTGACAGCAAGAGTTCATTTCCATCCCAGTCCACATTCAGCGGCTCATCGATCGACACTTCCAGTTTCGTTTTATTATTACGTCGCAGATACATTAAAATCTCGTTTTCAATACAGCGGGAAGCATAGGTCGCAAGTTTTATATTTTTCGTCGGGTTAAATGTATTAATTGCCTTAATCAATCCAATTGTTCCGATGGAAATAAGATCTTCCACTCCGATACCAGTATTATCAAATTTTTTCGCTATATAAACGACCAGGCGCAAATTATGTTCTATCAGAAGTTTCCTCGCCTCTTCGTCATGTGCACTTCCCAGATAACCGATTGCTCTCGCCTCATCATCTGCTTCTAACGGTGCAGGCAAAATGTCTGACCCTCCGATATAGTGTATCTCTCCTCCGTCCGGAAATAAAAATGTCCGAAAATCCGGAATTACGTTTAACTGAAACTTTTTGGGCATAACTGCTTTCATGAACATATCTATTCCTCCATTTACAAATTAACTTTTTTATTTACTTATCAGTCATTTCATAACTTCCATTTTCACAGATGTCTTTTCATATTAAATCCACTATTTACTTCGACAATGACTATAAATACATTTTTCAATGTCCGATTTATTCTTCTGCCTGCTATAAATCATCAGGATTCAAGATCATGTCATATACATTGGAAAGCTTCTGTCTCTCACTGACTGCCACAAGTGGTTTTTCCACCCATTTTTCTTCCTTTTCACACTGACAGCACAAACAATCCAGCATAAGGATCGGCATCGTACCATTTTCCTTTCCAATACTCTGATAGGTGATTACACGTTTACTTGAAAAATCTATGCAGCCAAGTTTTTCGGCTATCTCTCCTGTAATTACATGAACCGGTCTTCCCGTCAACGAATCTCGCAACTTGTTTCCAGTGTCAATAATGGCATAAATCTCACATTCTCTTCCGTTTTGATACAGCCTGGCTCTACAGGAGCCAGCCATATTTTTATGAAAATAAGCCAGCAAATCCCATATTCCAAGACAAAGATGATATCCTGCAAATGCAAGTATTAAAAACACTGCACCTCCACGAACGTATGGCTGAAATACATTCAGTATACCGCCCAGTAAAAATGCACTGACATACAGCAATATCCATGCTTTTATCAGAGTACGTTTTTCTTTTATCCCAAGTCCTGTTTTCAACAGACATATATTCATGACTCCGTGAAACAACACAAGCCTCCATATCTTTCCTCGCAAAAAGACCACAAATATGCAAGTCAGAAACGCACCGACCATTGCTCCCGCAATAATTCGCAGACGTCTGATCCGGCACTTAAGCATCTTTCCTACCATTAATAACAGGAAATAATCCATCAGAAAATTAATAAGAAAAAACAGATCTATGTACAGCTCATAGTGCATGTTCCACCTTCTTCCTCTTGTATACGCAATCGATTTTGTACTTTTGAGTGATTTTATTATACGTGTGACCACACGTAGATTTTGTCAGATAATGAAAGAAACAATTCAGTTTATTACGACAGGATTTTACGCATTATCCCTTCTTTTTCCATGTTTTTTCGCCATGTAATTTTATATGACATAATTCATGTATTTACCACAAATGAACGAATTTTTTGTCGATGTATTTTTACAATGATGAATAAAGAATGCGCCTTGGCATATTCTGGCGCCTGCGGCAGTCGTTTGCGACATCATCATTGTACTCCGCAGTGCGCATCCTGCCGGAGGCTTTTTGTATATAATAGGAAATGCAATTTCCTATTATATACAAAAAGAGTCAAAGAAACTTATTCGTTTCTTTGACTCTTTTATTCATTCAATCTTATATTCTAATATGAATTCCTATTTTTTAAAGAAATCAGGAATCTTGATAGACTGCTCTTTTACACGACTTGTCGGAGTTCTCGGTGTCTCCATGGAAGGTGATGTTCCTCCAACTGTTCTTCTAGGAACTTCCGGCTCTTCCACTGTTCTGTTCACAAATCCCATACTCATATCAAGCTTTGGAGCTGCCTGCTGGCGAACCGGCTGTCTGTCATATGCAGAAGCATGTCCTGTATGTGTAGCCGTATGCCCCACATTTGCTGCCGGGCGCTGGCTCTCCAGTCTGGATTTTAATTTGGAAGCTGTACCTCCTACATTATGAAGTCCTGTTGCGATAACAGTGATCGTAGCCTCATCAGCCTTGGAATCATCATACATTGCACCAAAGATAATATTCGCATCTTCTCCGGCAAGATCCTGAACGTACTCAGCTGCATCTGATGCATCCATAAGAGTGATATCTCCGGATACATTGATGATAACATGAGAAGCTCCGGCAATTGTTGTCTCCAGAAGAGGACTGGCAACTGCCTGTTTTACTGCCTCAAGCGCTTTATCGTCACCGCGTCCCATACCGATACCGATATGTGCGATTCCCTTGTCTGTCATAACAGTCTGAACATCTGCAAAGTCCAGGTTGATCAAGGATGGTACATTGATCAGGTCTGTGATACCCTGAATACCCTGCTGTAACACCTCATCAGCCTTCTTAAGTGCTTCCGGCATAGTTGTACGTCTATCAACAACCTCAAGAAGCTTATCATTTGGAATGACGATCAGTGTGTCTACACTTTCTTTTAATTTTTCAATTCCTGCAAGAGCATTGTTCATACGTGTCTTGGACTCAAAACGGAACGGTTTTGTTACAACTCCGACTGTCAGGGAACCCTGTTCCTTGGCAATACGTGCTACAACCGGTGTAGCTCCTGTTCCTGTTCCGCCACCCATACCACAGGTAACGAAGACCATGTCTGCTCCTTTTAATGCTGCTGCAATTTCTTCGGAACTTTCCTCTGCAGCTTTCTCACCAATCTCCGGTCTTGCTCCCGCACCAAGACCTTTGGTAATCTTATCTCCGATCTGTAAAAGTGTCGGAGCCTTACTTAACTGAAGTGCCTGTTTATCTGTATTAATTGCAATAAATTCCACACCGGCAATCTGCTCGTCGATCATTCGGTTCACAGCGTTGTTACCGCCACCGCCGACTCCTACAACTATGATCTTAGCCGCTGCTTCTGACTCGTTGGTTTTAATTTCTAGCAAGGGTTTCTCCTCCTTTGTTATCCTTATTATACATTATACACCCATATATAGTTCTATAATATAGACTTTTGTCCAAAATATCAATAGAATTTCATGACTTTTTCAATTTTTTTTGTTTTATCCTGCATCTTCCGGAAAAACTCCAATATCAAAAGTCGCTGTGTCACTCTCATCAGAAAAATTTTCCAGATGAAGCGTTCCTTCTTTTCCTTCCAGCTTTTCAAGAATCTTAGGAATCTGCGCAACTTTCACGGAAGTGACATCATTTCCAAGGCTCACACATACATTCCCGATGTACACATAAATTCTGTCAGAACGACACATAATCTTTGCGACAGACAACTCGTACTTTTTCATCTCTCTGGTAGCTTCCAGTATCTCCTGATAGATAATCGAACTTTTCTTTTTCAATTTGTGGTAAAGCTTAAGTTCGTCCGGATCCATACCGTCTACAAGCGGAATTCCATCTACCGGTGCTTCCTCTACATCTACGACCATACCATCCTGGTCAAAATAGTAATACTTTCCATCTGAATCCATTACATATCCGATTCTTTCCTTCTCCTGAACTGTAATCTTAAGCGTCCACGGATTTTTAAGGCTTACCTTAATACTTTCAAAACAGTCCGGCTGTTTTCCATAACCGAGTTTATATTTTGCAAGCACATACAGCCCATTGACCGAATATTTATCGTTCTGAACAGATTTTACAATTTCTTCTGTACTGCAATAATCATTTCCCTTCACTTCTACTTTCTGGACATGAAACAAAATAAAAATTCCAAGTACAAGAATTAAAAAGGCAAAGAGCAATACAAAAAAAGCATAAACTCTATGTTTTCGTTTTTTCTTCTTTTTTTTCTTTTTCGGACGTCTTTCTGCATGATCTTGATAGTCGTCCAGGTATTCTTCCCTTTTCATTCACCCCTGCTCCTTATTCTGTAATCTCCTCTTCACAGTAACTTCCATTTTTCGAGACGCTTAGTACAAGCCCCATTTCTACCAGTAAAAATACAACTGAAGTTCCGCCATAACTAATGAATGGCAACGTAATTCCAGTATTGGGGATCGTATTGGTCACGACCGCAATATTTAAGATGACCTGAATCATCATATGTGCCATTGCCCCGGAAGCAATCAATGCTCCAAACAGATCTTTTGCCTGCGTTGCAATGACAAAAAAACGCCAGATCAGAAGCAGAAAAAGCATCAGAATAAAACATGCGCCAAATAATCCAAGTTCTTCACAAATGATGGAAAAAATCATATCATTTTGGGCTTCCGGTACAAAGCCAAGCTTTTGAATACTCTGTCCCAGCCCTCTTCCAAATAATCCTCCACTCCCAATTGCATACAATCCCTGCAGAGTCTGATATCCCTTTTCATAAGCTTCCGGATTCTTCCAGACTGCAAGCCGTTCCAGCCGGTAGCTCTCCAAAGCAAGAAAGATTCCCATAAATCCTGCCCCGGCCGCTCCCAGAAAAATAAACTGCCCATACTTTGGACTCGCCACAAAAACCAAAACGACTGCTATACTCAGAATAATGATTGCTGTGCTCAAGTTACTGGCTCCGACCAATCCTACTACCGGCAGCACGACTATCATGACTTTTATCAATGTCCGCATACGGTACATTTTTTTCACATTGCGTGTGACGTAAGAAGCCAGAAATAAAATAACCGCAACCTTTGCAAATTCCGATGGTTGAAATGACAATGGACCAAGTGCAAGCCAGCGCTTGGAACCATTATACTCCCTGCCCACAAATATGACAGCAATCGATAAAAGCAGCGCCACAAGGTAACAAAGCCACGCTATGTTCTTCAATCTGTGATAATCAAGCTGTGCAGTAAAAAACATTGCCAGAAAACCAAGACAAGTCGCAAATACCTGCTTTTTCAGATAATAGGAACTGTCACAGAATTTCACTTCCCCATTATACGCACTTGTACTATACAGAATGATAAGACCTGACAGCACCAGAATTCCCAGTACTGTCAGGAGCGTATAATCGTATCTGCCTCTTGCTGCCATACGTGTCAATCCATTCGCACTCCTTATAAGGAATTTACAATCTCTTTAAATTTATCTCCACGTACTTCATAATTCGGGAACATGCCCCAGCTTGCACACGCCGGAGACAGAAGCACTGCATCTCCCGGCTCTGCCATCTCCACTGCAAGATTCATAGCTTCTTCAAATGTGTCCACATACACATAATCATGAAAATCACATTTTTCACAGTCTCTCGCAATCTTTTCTTTTGTCGCCCCCATCAGGATCAGTTTCTTGACTTTTCCATCAAAACTGTTAATCCACTCTGTATACTCAGAATCCTTGTCGTATCCCCCGCCTAACAGGATTGTCGGCCGGCGCATTGCCTGGATTGCCTTAATTGCGGCATCCGGATTCGTTCCTTTAGAATCATTGTAATAAACAACTCCGTTTTTCTCAGCCACATATTCTATACGATGTGCAACTCCTTTAAATGCAAGAATTGCCTTCCTGATCGTCTCCATCGGAACGCCATAAACAGCTGCCATGCATACAGCTGCCATAACATTTTCATAATTATGCGTTCCTAAAATCTGAAGTTCGTCAACATGGCAGACTTCGACTTCATCCGGATTTTTGTAAATAATTTTATCGTTATCCAGATAAATACCTTTTTCCAGCTTATGCTGACTGCTGAAGAACAGAACATGACACTTTAATGTCTCTGCGAATTTACGCATAACCGGATCTTCATAGTTCAGAACACAATAATCGTCTTCTTTCTGATTTCTTGCAATATTCTCCTTAGCAGCAATATAAGCTTCCATCGTATGATGCCGGTTCAAATGATCCGGTGTATAATTCAGGATCGCACTTACGTTTGGGCGGAATGACACGATACTCTCTAGCTGAAAACTACTCATCTCTGCCACGGCAATGGAATGCTCTGTCATAAGATCTGCTGCAACAGTATACGGATTCCCGATATTTCCAACTACGAACACATCATCCTGGTAAGCCTTCATGATCTCACCGAGAAGTGTTGTTGTTGTCGTCTTGCCATTCGTTCCGGTAATTGCAAGTACGTCTCCCTTACCAAATGTATATGCAAGTTCCACTTCTCCGATAACCGGAATCTCTTTTTCTTTCATCTTTAAAATAATCGGAAGATCTGTCGGTACACCCGGACTTAAGATCACCAGATCCAGCGTATTTGGAAGTTCCTCTGGAAAAGCACCGATTATGATCCGGGCTTTGCTTCCTTCCTGAAGCTTTGCACGCACGTCTGCTTCAGTCAGTTTTTCATTTCCGTCATAGAGCACCACATCCGCTCCATTCTCTTCCAGTAATTTCACTGCCCCGATTCCACTGATTCCAGAACCGAATACCAGCACTTTCTTTCCTGCTACTACCATTTTATCTTCCTCCTGCATTCATACCCAATCTCGCGATTCGGTATTTTCATATTTTCTCTCTACTTCACGTAATGCCTCGGCTTCGTGCTTCGGACTTTTGAGATTTGGCATCATTACATGGCCATCAGTGCGATCAGGCACAGAAGTGCTGTAATAATGGAAAATACAGCGACGACTCTTGTTTCTGACCAGCCACATAATTCAAAATGATGATGAATCGGAGCCATTTTGAAAAATCTCTTTCCACCTGTCTTTTTAAAGTAAGTTACCTGAATCATAACAGATAATACTTCTACCAGATAAATGAGTCCGACAATCACAATAAAAATCGGCATCTGGAGCATATAAGCTGCGGACGCAACAAAACCGCCCAGTGCCAGAGATCCTGTATCTCCCATAAACACACTTGCCGGATACACATTAAACAATAAAAACCCAAGCAATGCACCTACAACTGCACATGTAATCGGCTCAATTCCACTCTTTGTTCCAACTGCAACAACTGTAAAAAATGTTGCTACCAGAACAGTCACGCTTGAAGCAAGACCATCCAGACCATCTGTAAAATTTGTTCCGTTAACAGTACCAATCACGACAAAGAACATCAAAGGAATCGCAAGCCAGCCGATATCCAGATACTTTCCACCAGAGAACGGAATCAGCATTGCAAGAGAAACTCCACTGTACTTTACCATATAAAACGCAAAAATTGCTGTCACTACAATCTGAAGTGCCATTTTCTGCTTTGGATATAAACCATCAGAACGTTTCATAACAACTTTCAGATAATCGTCTAAAAATCCAATCAGACCGAATCCAAGTGTCAGAAACAAGATTGGGATAATCTTCGGATAGTCTTTAATATAAAATACGGATGTGATCACAACACTAAGCAGGATCATAACTCCTCCCATAGTCGGAGTTCCTGCTTTTTTCAAATGAGACTTCACACCATCCTCGCGTTCTGTCTGATCCATTTTCAGTCTTCTCAGCACCGGAATGATCAAAGGCCCCATAACCGCACTCAGTGCAAATGCAATAATCACCGGTAAAAATATCGTATAATCCATAACACACCTCTTCATTTCTTTTGTTCATTTTGCTTTAGTTAGTATACTGCATTTCGACGTCTTTTTCAATGCCAAGATACGGGAATATGTTGTCAAATATATCCCGTATCACCGGAGCTGCGATGGTCCCCCCGTAGTATACACCCTGTGGGTTATAAATGACACACATGCCGAGAATCTGCGGATTGGCAGCCGGTGCAAACCCTATAAAAGAAGAAATATACTTATTCGCACTTCTTGGAAGTGTCTGAGACGTAGCTGTCTTTCCACCAATATGGTATCCTTCGATCTTTGCATTTTTCCCGGATCCCTCTGACACAACACTTTCCAGCAATGCCTGCATCGTCCTGGAAGTTTCTTCCGACACGATTTGCTTTCCATCGTCATATTTTAATTCCCGCACTGTCTCTTTATCTTTGTCCAGTATCCGGACTCCAAAATGTGGTGTCACGCGCTTTCCGCCATTGACCAGAGCACTCACGGTCGCTGCCATCTGAATCGGTGTCACTTGAAAGGACTGACCGAAACTCATGGTCGCAAGCTCCACCTGACCAATATTTTCTTCCTTATGCATAATCGTTGCTGCTTCCCCCGGAAGATCTACTCCCGTCTTTCCAAGAAGCCCGAACTGTTCAAAATAATCACAGAATCGTCCTGTTCCCAATCTCAGTCCAATGTCAATAAATACCGGATTACAGGAATTCTGTATCCCTTGTACAAATGTTTCCGCTCCATGTCCCCCTACTTTGTGACACCGGATTTTCCGGTCTTCCACGATCCGGTAGCCCGGACAGGAAAATGTATCTGAAAGAGATACCACCCTTTCTTCCAGACAGGCTGACGCTGTAATAATTTTAAAAGTGGAACCCGGCTCATATGTATCATTGATGCATCCATTTCTCCACATCTGATTCAAAGCTTCTTTTGATTTTTCTGAAATTTCCTGATCCTGATTCAACGTAAATGGTTCATTCAGATCAAATTCCGGTACATTTACCATGGCAAGGATTTCTCCGTTTTGTGGATTCATAAGAAGAATCGCAACCTTATCCGCCTGTTTTTCTTCCATGACTTTTTCTGCCATCTGTTGGGCGTACATCTGAATATTATAATCCATACTGATTTGAAGTGTCTTGCCTGCCACCGGTTCTACCCGGTCTTCAGCTACACCCTCCAGTTCAATACCTCTTGCATCTGTCGTTGTCAGAATCCTGCCGTTACTCCCCTTTAGGTAATCTTCGTATCTAACTTCCAGTCCGATAATTCCCTGATTATCACCACCGGTAAATCCAATCACCTTCGAAGCAAGCTCATTATACGGATAGTACCGTTTAAAATCTTCATCCACTTTCACTCCGGCAAGTTCCATTTCCCGTATCTTATCCCCTGTCTCCTTATCAACATTCGTCTTAATCCGTTCCATGGAAGACACCTTCTCCACCCGCTTTCTAACTTCCGCTTCCTCCATGCCCAGACATTTGCTCAGTTTTTTTATCACCACCTCTGGTTCCTTAATCTGGCTATGTATGACCGAAATTGTACACACCGTCCGGTTTGTTGCCAGCACTGTACCATTCGTATCGACAATTTCTCCTCTGGCTGCCTTAATCTTTCGTTCCCGCTCGTGAAGATCTTCCGCCTTTTTCTGATAATACTCCGCATCAAAAACCATCAGATAGACCATTCGTCCTATCAGACCCAAAATCATCAAAAGTGCCGCCAAAAACACAATCATAATTTTCCTTTTATTATATGTTTTATTTCTCAATACAAAAAACCTCAGAAGCGCTGTTTTTATCAATTTATTAGGACACTTCCGAGGTTATTCATTTTCATATTTAATTTTTCCTGTTAATTTTCAAATATATCTATTCTCCGTCACCGGACTCTGTTGCCATGTCATCTGGTGTATCACCACTGCTGTCACTGCTCGCACTGCTATCAGATGATTTTGCATCTGCTGCCTTAGCATCTGCAGATTTTTCTACTCCGAGATACGGGAATATCTCTGTCATAATCTGAGATGCCATTGTCGTTGCCAGTTTACTGTTTGCCTGATTATCCACATTTGGCTCGTCAATCACAACGTAGACCATGACCTGTGGATTTTCCTGTGGTGCATATCCAATAAAAGAGACCAGATACTTTTCATTTCCTCTTGGCAGTTTTTCCGCAGTTCCAGTCTTACCTCCAACGTCATAACCTTCTACTGCCGCAGTCTTAGCTGTTCCTTCTTCCACAACTCCAAGCATATAATCTTTGATAATATCACTCGTCTCCTTAGAAATGGTATGTCTTACAAGAACCGGATCTTTATTTTCCGTCACATTTCCATTTTCATCCTGAATCTGCTTTACCACATGTGGCGCATAGTAATTTCCGCCGTTGATCAGTGAACAAAACGATGCTGCAAGCTGAGTCATTGTAACATTAAAGTTCTGTCCAAACGCGTTGGTAGCCAGCGTAGAGGAATCCATATCCTCTAGTGAGTATAAAAGTCCTGCTGCTTCTCCCGGAAGATCAATTCCAGTAGACTGTCCAAATCCAAACAACTGCTGATATCTTACAAACTGCTCTTTTCCTATTGCTGAACCGATTTGCATCAGTGCAACATTACAGGAATTTTCCAAAGCTACTTTTAATGACTGTGTTCCATGTCCATCACGGTTACTACAGTGAATATCATGGTCTCCTACGTGAAGAACACCATTGCAGACATAACTTTCATCTCCGGTCAGCACTCCAAGATCCAGACCTTCCGATATGGTAAACGGTTTAAATGTGGAACCTGGCTCATATCCACTGCTGATGCAGAAATTATTCCAAAGTGAATTCAGTTCTTTGACTTTCTCCTCATCAGACAGTGCTGCCAGTTCTTCTTCTGTGTGTAGTTTTGTCAGATCACGTGGATTGTTGAGATCATAATTCGGATAAGATGCCTCCGCAAGAATCTCTCCATTTTGCGGATTCATAACCATAACTGCCGTATTCTTACTTCCAAGTGTCGTACCGGAACGGTTCTCCTCGTTGAACTGTGTAATATATTTTTCCACTACACTCTGTACCTGAAGATCAATTGTTGACACAACCGTATCTCCGTTCTGGGCTTCCTTCACTGTCTTTTCATAAGATGAATCTTCGCTCAGATATCCATATTCTCTGCCATCTGTACCATTTAAAATAGAATTATAAGAAGCCTCTATTCCATTACTTCCCACATTTCCAGACACGGTAAAGCCAATCACATCACTGGCCAGTGTATTATACGGATATGTTCTCACATAATCCTCTTCCAGCCAGATTCCATTGACATTCGGATAATTCTCATCATCCTCATCTATCTTTTCGAACTCCTGAGCTTTTTCATAACTGACACCCTTTTTCATAATCAGATAACGGCTGTTCGGATTCTCCTCCACTTGATCTTCCACGTCACTTTTATCAAGTCCAAAACAGTCTGCCAACACCTGAATTGTCGGGTCAACATATTTTTCATCACTGTTCATGACCTTTGCATCCAGAATCACATTGTATACCCGCTGGCTTGTTGCAAGCTTCGTGCCATTCCGGTCTACAATATCACCTCGTTTAAATGGAATCGTTCTACTCTGATACTGTTGCTGATCCAGCACGATTTTAGAATATTTATCCCCGTTAAAAGCATTGATATAAGTAATTCTTCCTACCAATAAAGCAAAAGCCAGTACAATCCCCGCGAAGAGTAATACTAGCTTTTTTTGCATAAGTTTTGTAAATTTTTTTCGAAATTTGTTTTTTCTTGGTCTTCTTGCCATTCTATCACCTATTTCGCATTCTTATCAGACTGGGCAAGTACTCCATCCTCCGGAATTCCTTCGTATTGCTTCACATAATCTCCAGAAGGGCTTTCATATTCAATCACCTGATCAGAAGTCGCATATACCATACCAAGTTCATTCATAGCTTTCTTTCGGATTTCATCCAAATTTACAGAATCCATCACTGAATTATACTTCGTATTGTTCTGCTCCTTCAAATCTGCAAGCTCCTTCTGCAAGGAACTTACTTCTTTTGAATGACTTGTAATTCTTGACTGCATCTGCACATAATTCACGCACAGGATCAGTGCAAATATTGCTGCCACCGAAAGAAATGTTACATAAGCACGGTTCATAGCCAGAGCCTTTTTTCGATTTTGGCTGACCCGTCTGCTTACATTCTTCTTTCTCTTTGGAGCACTCGTTCGTCTCTGTGGCTCATATGACGGCTTTGTCACAACATTGCCATACACATACTGTCCCTGTCTGTTCACTCTATTCTTTTGTGTATGCACGGTTCTTCCCGCTGCCATAATACTCACCTCAATTATCTATCCGCCGACTTTAGCAATGTTCAAAAATACGGAGCTTCGCACTCTTAGATCTGCTGTTGTACTCAAGTTCCTCTTCACTTGGCAGAATCGGCTTCTTTGTTATAATACTCCCTTTTGATTTTTTCCCACATACGCAAACCGGAAAGTCCGGTGGACAGGTACATGGATTTTCATTCTTTCGGAACGCACTCTTCACAATACGGTCCTCCAACGAATGAAATGTAATAATGCATAATCTCCCACCCGGATTCAGCAGATCGATCATATCGTCCAGCGAATCGCGTAACACATCAAGTTCTCTGTTCAACTCGATGCGTATTGCCTGAAACGTCCTCTTTGCAGGATGTCCAGACTTTTTCTGAAACTTCATAGGAATTGATGCACGGATAATCTCCGACAATTCCGCTGTCGTCTCTACAGGCTTCACCGCGCGAGCCTGCACAATGTGCTTAGCTATGTTCTTCGCGAACTTGTCCTCCCCGTAATCGCGAATCACTCGGTAAAGATCTGCTTCTGTGTAGTCATTGACGATGTCTCTGGCCGTCATCTTCTGACGTGTATCCATTCTCATATCCAGAGGTGCATCTTCCCGATAGGAGAATCCCCGTTCTGCCGTATCAAGCTGATATGATGATACGCCCAGATCAAGCACGATCCCATCTACTTTGTCAATTCCCAGTTCATGGAGCTTTGACTTCATATCACAATAGTTGCTCCGGACTATTGTAACCTTCTCCCCGAAGTCTTTTAATCGGGCACTTGCAGCCTCGATTGCTGCAGCGTCCTGGTCTATTCCTACAATACTCCCCTTTTCTCCGAGACGTCTGCACACTTCGTATGCATGTCCGCCTCCACCGAGCGTTCCATCTACATAGATTCCGTCCGGCTTAATGTTCAGTCCGTCAATTGTCTCATTTAGTAATACTGATTTGTGTTTGAATTCCATATCTTCTCCCTCTAGATACTGAACCCGCTTGCTTCCATATCCGATGCAATCTCTTCAATGTTAAGCTCCACTTCAGCATTCTTTTCATCCCATCTGGCCTTGTCCCATATCTCGGCACGCTTCCCCATACCGACAAACACAACTTCCTTATCAAGTTTTGCATAGGTTCTGAGCACAGAAGGAATCAGAGTACGACCTTGTTTATCAAGTTCGCCGTCTGCTGCGCTTCCCTGAAAGAAATAGGCAAAAGCGCGGGCTTTCTTATCTGTAGTGGTTGGTAATGCATTGAGTTTCTTTTCGAAGTCGTTCCATTCATCTTCCGGATATACATAAAGGCAATTTTCCATTCCTTTTGTTATGACGAAATTCTCCCCTAGATCGTCACGAAACTTTGCAGGAATGATCAATCTTCCCTTTGCGTCAATATTATGACTGTACTCTCCTTTCAACATGAAACTCACCTTCTCTCCCATGGCGGATATTTTCTCCACATCTCCACCACTTTGTACCACTCATCACCACTTTCTACCACTTGAAACCATTGTAAAACACTTTTCCACCTATTTCAAGCACTTTTTCCTGTTTTGCGTAAAAAAAGAGAACTGAATTTCTTCAGTTCTCTGATTTATCTTCTAATATGCAATTTCACTTCTTATCTGTATACCCTCTATCTTGTTACTCAGCTGTTGTTGCTGCAGTGGCAATCTCCTGATTAAATGTATCTACAGACTGATAATTCACTTCCGCTTCTTTCACCGGTCTGCTGGACTCATACATATTGTAAGCAGAATATCCAATCCACACAACAAGCGCTGCTGCTACAACTGCCACCGCACACTTGCGAAGTCTGTTGGCAATCTTCTCCTTGCGCATGACTTTCTTTCTGTTTGCTTTTTCTTCTTTATATCTATCCACTTTTGCCTGGCTCATAATTCAAATGCTCCTTGTCTATGTTCGCTTTTCATATTGTAGCACATCCCACGCATTTGTACAACCAGATTTTACTATCAAAGCCTGAGTTGTAAAGCCTGAGTCCTACGAATCCTACACAACTACAATGATACCGCCGTCGTTAGCATACATACTACTGATTCCTGCCGTATCCACAACAATCACATCTTTAAATGTTGCATATTTCATCAACAGCTCTTTAAATGCTTCTGCGCGTTCCGGACAGTTACAATGGGAAATTGCAAGTATCTTATTCTGTGGATCTGACATCTCAGCCAGCACACTTTCTGCCATCTTACCAAGGGCTTTTTTCATGCCACGCCCCTGTCCGATCTGATAAATGTTTCCTTCCGGAGTTGAGCCCATGACCGGCTTAATATTCAGAGCCGTCGCAACAAGCGCCTTAATTCCTGTCAATCTTCCGTTCTTTCTCAATGTGTCCAGTGTCTCCAGCACAAAGTATGTATGCTGGGATTCGATGTATGCTTCCACCGTCTCTATGACCTGTTCATATGTCATACCCTGCTCCTCGCATTCACGGATCTTCAACGCAATCAACGTCTCTCCAATCGATGCAGAACACGAATTAAAAACATGGATATTCTTCTCGCCGTGCTCCTCATGATACAAATTCATGCCAAGAACTGCGCTGTTATAAGAACCACTCAGTTCTGCTGACAATGTCACTGCGTACACCCGATCCACATCACAGTCATACTTTTCCATATATTTTTCCGGTGATGGACAAGAAGACTTGGGACATTCTGCTGCTTCTGCCACGTATTGCAAGAACTGCTTCTGGTCAAATGTCTCATCATCTACAATATGGTGTCCCCCTACTTCTATTGTCAATGACGCTGTCTCAAAAATACCGGAAGCTTTCATCTCCGGTGTTAATTCTCCACAACTATCCACAATCACTTTATAACTCATACTTGCCTCCCGACTTAGTATCTTATCTATATCTCAAAGACACGTGTTCATTTCTATTATATGTAGTTTCTATTACTACATTAGTAATATAGCACATTTATAATAGAAAGAAAAGAAATATTTATATTTTAATTTTTCTTGATACTCCAAGAGCTATTCCCATTTCTGCCATCAGGAAGAGAACCGACGTACCTCCATAACTGATAAACGGTAATGTAATTCCCGTATTGGGAATAACATTAGTCACAACCGCTACATTTAATATGACCTGAAGTGCAATATGAGCAAAAATTCCAGTTACAATCATATAACCATACACATCTGGCGCATTCTGGGCAATAAACAACAATCTGTATAAAAGCAATCCAAAAATCACAAGGATCATAATAACACCAAACACTCCCAGTTCCTCACAGATTGCTGACAAAATCATGTCATTTTGCACCTCTGGAATAATCATTTTCTGAGCACTGTTTCCTAACCCTTTTCCAAAGAATCCGCCAGAACCGATTGCGTACAGTCCCTGCAAAGTCTGATAACTTCCGTCTGAAGCATATTTTTCCGGGTGCAGCCATGCAATGACACGGCGAAGTCGGAAGCTTGTACTTGTCTCCAGAGTCTTCGACAAAACAAACACTCCAACTGAGGCCACTACCACACCGGATCCAACAAGCATCAGAAACGGTTTCGTCTTTGGGTGCATAACAAAAATAAGAATACATGTAATTCCAAGTACAATCATACCTGTACTTAGGTTATCTGTAAGAATATATACGCACGCAGCATTGAATCCACCCCAAGCCAGTGTCTTCAAAATACCATTCAGGGTCTTTGCCTCTTTACCAAGTTCAATAATCACTACCGGTATAAACAAAATTACTGCGATTTTTGCAACCTCTGCCGGCTGGAACTGCTGATTTCCCGGAAGTCTCAACCACCTTCTCGCTCCATTGACCGTCTTTCCGAGCGGCGTCTTAACTAACGCCATCAGAAAGATTGAAAACCAATACAACGGTTTCGCCAATTTAATATAGTAATGATAATCTATTGTTGATACGATTATCATTCCCAAAAAACCAACCACACAGAAAATCAACTGGCGCTTTAAATAGAACATACTATCCCCTTGTTTTATCAGGGCACTATAAGAACTGGTACTAAATAGCATTACCAATCCAAAACAAATCAAAAAAATCAGAACAGCCAACATACTGTAGTCAAAATACTGGTCTGCACTCTTAACATTCCTTGTATTTCTTTTTTTCTTTTTTCTTTCTGTCATTTTTTATACTCTCCAATCGTTTCTATTATAACGGGACACGCTTTCAAAAACAACAGATAATTCATGAGTACAGTAAATTCACAGTTTTTCAGATTGAAACATAATATGATAGTGCAATCAGTTATGAAAGGAATATGGAAAATGCAAAATTACCGTTATCGCTCATCAGGAAATTCCAGAGGCTGTATGAGACAGCCAGATTCCAGTCGAGAATTATGTGCAGGTATAGCATTAGATCAAATGCCTGTGACTATGGCCTATGTACCATGGACGAAATGGCGAAATATTTATGAGGCTGAAAAAGGATTACGAAGAGGAACTATTTTTCAGGATCTGGATAAACCTTTCCGTGGAATAGGAGGTTGTCAAAATGGCAGATAACAGACCTTGCAAAGCAGAGCTTCTGGACTGGATCAACACTGTGAGTTTTGTATGCGATGATACAAAATTGTTTCTGGACACTCACCCATGTAACACAGAAGCCTTAGAATTTTACGAGGAATTTAAAAATCAAAGAATGCAGGCACTTCAGGAATATGCAAAGTATTATGGTCCATTGACACTGGATACCATGTGTACTCCTGCTGATAAGTGGAAATGGATTGATACACCGTGGCCGTGGCAGGAAGGAGGGTGCTAGTCTATGTGGAATTACGAAAAAAGATTACAGTATCCGGTGAAAATCACAAAAACAAACCCAAAAATCGCACAGATTATACTTACGCAATATGGTGGACCTGATGGAGAATTAGGCGCATCTATGAGATATCTCTCTCAACGATACACGATGCCATATAAGGAAGTAACAGGAACACTGACAGATATAGGTACTGAGGAACGGGCACAAAAACGTTATCGCTATTTTTTTCTTCCTATTACAATGTGGAATTATACATTATCCTACATACTTTTTGCCACCATAATATGCAGCAATCCAGCCGCTTGGAATCTTGATCCAGATGTCACTACCGTTCTTGCGGACGTCCTTGCAGGTTACGCGAGTGCCCTTCTTGAGCGTACCGTTGCTATAAGCCTGTTCCCTGGCATTGACTGTCAGTTGTTTACGCGACTTGGTCGCATATCCTGTCCCTGGACCTGTACGGACTCTGAGGTGATCAGCCAGCAAAGTGTATACTGTGCCTGCTCGGTAAGATGGTCCACTTGGAGCTGGTGTTGGCGCTGCTGCCGGCGCACTTCCTGCAGAAGTTGTTCCAGCGACAGTTTTTCCGGCAATAGCAGACGCAATCGCATCTCCACACTTATCGGCATTCCAATGACTCGCATCGTTCTGACTGTCCACAAAACAGCATTCTACCAAAATTGCGCGTCCAGATGTCTTTCTGAGCACATACAGAGACTTAGAGTATTTGACGCCACGGTTTGGAATCCCAAGTGCTGCGGATACGTTCTGACAGATAGCTACTGCAATGTCTTTCGTCTTTTCATCATAACACCATACTTCAACTCCTGTTCCACCGCCAGCATTGAGGTGATTTGAAATGTTGAGATCTACCGGGTGTGCATTACACTTGGCCACAATATTCGCCAGATTCTGTCCCTGTGTCCGACCGGAATCATCGGTACAATCATATACCGTATGTCCTGCCGCCCTAAGTGCGGAAATGACACGAGCTGTCACTTTCCGGTCTTCTTCTGTTTCGTCCAGAAGCCCCTTGGCTCCAGGGACAATAAAGTTATGTCCGCCATGAACATTATATACTCCCATGCTACTGCACCTCCTGCTCTGCTTCCTTGACTTCTTCCTCTGTAGACTCTACACCTTCATCAAGTTCCATTCCTACTCCTTCTTTTTCGTCCATATTTTACTCCTTTCCTGTGCGACGTCGCACAATAAAAGATAGCCGTTTCCGGCTCTCTACTCTACAAATACCCAATCTTCTGATAACATATCTGTTTGAGAAGCTAACCATGGTACAAATTTATTGTCAGCTGTTTTCATTGCAATATATGGTAAAAGTGTTCCATCAATTGGTTCACATTCTGTAACTTTATATGCTTTATCTGTATATGGTTCAACATATCTCAAATACATACCTTTTCCATTCCAACCTTTACGAGCTACTTTAAGTCCTCTTTTCAGATAACGGATAGCATCACCGAATCCAAATGTTGACTGACCGCCGAGAACACCACAATTTTCTTCATCAGCAATCATCCAATCGTCTCTCTGTGTGTGCATGAAAGTATATTCCGCTCTCTGCGTTTCACGGATATCAAGGACTTCTCCCTGTCCTTTATCGGAATCTTTTGGTCTGCAATGAATCATAATCGTCTGTTTTTCATCATCCCAACACCAGTAACCGTTCCAACCTGGAAGTTTTACCTTTGCCCCATGCTTCATTGCTTTTAATGCTTCTACAAAATTCATAATTCTGTTCTCCTTTCATGTCAAAAAGATGACGATGTTACTCGCCCTCAACCTCTGGTAATCCTGCTACACTTGTCAGCAATGATAAAATTCCTGCCAGGACTGATGCTGAGATCACCAACTTTGCATCCACCTGACCGAGTGCTGTTGCTGTTCCGATCGTAGCGACTGCAGTCTGTGCTACCGTTTTCACTGCTCTGACCGCTGCTTTCTTAGCCCACTTCTTTGTATCTACCGATACTTTAAATACACAATTTTTAAACATCATTAATCCTCTCCTTCATGGGGTAGCTCTGTAGGTAATTCCATAAGCGCATGATACATTTGCGTGCCTACACCATTCCCTTTTAATGTGTGATATTGTTTATATTCATCTTCCAGTGATTGTTTAACATACAAAGGGCAATATCCGTAATCGTCGTGATACTTATTGTAAAGGCGTATTAAATCCGCTCTAAGCAAAGCGCGTATTCCTTTGCGCATAGCAATCACCTGATAATATATGTATGCAATTGCTGATATCACGAACGATAATAATGCCCAATTTTCTGATAAAAACTTGATCATGTGCGTCCTTTCCTTATTTTATTACATAAAAATAAGACCTCTTGTGTCTTGCACGTATTCCCATATTAATCACCGCCTCACTATTTGTCATTTGCAAGCTCTCCCATTCCGGAATCTTCCAAGATTTCTTTTACCTTGTCCTTAAGGAATCTTGGAACCTGACCATAAGTTTTCTTTCCTAACATAATCTGCTGTGCCCATAACATTGCCATCATTTCTTTACCTCCTGAATTTTGTAATAATATGAATAAATTTGTTAATAAAGTTACCATTATTGATATACCAACTCTGACATTTCAAGAATGCATTCCTGGAGCATATCAACAGTATTTTTCAGTCCAGCATTCTCTGATGCTAAAGCCTCCATTTTTTCTGCTGGTGTCTCGCCAACTTTGCAGAGAATCACACCGGTAATTCCAGCCGTATACTTCACGATAGCGTCCATATTGGTGTAATTCTCATAAGTTGCGACTGTGGACTCCCGTTCTGTAACGGTCATCTTCTTGGTTTTGAACTCGTCCTGGAACATGGATCTCAGTTCTTCTTCCGTTGCCGATATGGTCTTAATTAGGAGACTTCCATCTGCACGGATCGATGCCGACTGGACAACCAGTTCCGTTGCGTCATTGAAAATAATCTTCAATTGTTACTCCTTTCCAGGAGGAATACTTAATAAAATAGCAA
>OLQI01000117.1_pt1 | contig 84821 bp, 84 predicted proteins | sample 1672171 | NCBI WGS metagenome assembly OLQI01 (sample SAMEA3136655, study PRJEB25190) | human gut metagenome
GAGTCCCGCAGGGACATCCGGTGATCGTAGATTATTTCTATCATGAGGAAATCCGAGGGACAGAAAATACCGGAAAAAGAAATCGTTAAACAGAAATTTTGTAAGAACTTTGAACGAGGGAGAATCCTTGTCCGAAGGGCAAGAAGGTGCAACCGAGAAGATTTAGAACAATTCCAGTTTGACGGAGTAATGGATATGAAAATCCGAGAAGTGAATGAGAATAAAAAGCAGTTTATATCATTATTGTTATTAGCTGATGAACAGGCGAGCATGGTTGATCGGTATCTTAAAAAAGGAACTATGTATGTGCTTGAAGACAATGATGTAAAAGCTGAATGTGTTGTCACCGATGAAGGTAACGAAATACTTGAAATTAAGAATATCGCAGTCGATCCGGAAAATCAGGGAAAGGGCTATGGCAAAGCACTAATTGATTTTCTTGCCGGTAAATATGCAGATGAATATTCTGTTTTGCAAGTTGGAACAGGTGACAGTCCATTGACGATACCATTTTATGAAAAATGTGGATTTGTTCGTTCTCACAAGATTCCTAATTTCTTTACCGATAATTATGACCACCTAATTTATGAGGGCGGTGTACAACTAATAGATATGGTATATTTGCAAAGACATATATAACTTCCAGTTTGCCGTACTCGTTCCCAGCAGGGTCTGGGGCAGGCACGCCCCAACAAGTTCTGAAAAAAGACTACTCAGAGCGATAAACAAGCAAAGGCAGGGGATCATCACGGTGATGATACCCTGCCTTTTGATATTATAGTATCCTCGGTTTCGTTCAGTAGATCGAAAGTTATACTGGGGTCTCCGGGCGTTCGAGGTTCTTATGGACCATCAGTCCTTCTTCTCTGCGGTACGGGCGAAGAAGTTGGCGAGGAGGGCACCGGAAATGTTATGCCACACAGAGAACACCGCACCGGGGATGGTTGCCAGCGGATACTGTGCAAAGTGAGCAGCGGCCAGAGAGGTGGCCAGACCGGAGTTCTGCATACCGACCTCGATGGAAATTGCACGGCACTTGGTGGAATCCAGCTTCAGCAGCTTGCCCACGCCAAAGCCGGTGAGGTAGCCCAGCAGGTTGTGCAGGATGACCACGGCCAGGATCAGCAGGCCGCTGGTCATGATCTTGGCAGAGTTTGCGGACACAACGGCGCAGATGATGAGCACGATGGCAGTGGTGGAGATCAGCGGCAGCACACGGACGGCATTCTGGGTGAACGCATGGAAGAAGTGGTTGACCACAAAGCCCAGTGCAATGGGAACCAGCACCACCTTGACGATGGACAGGAACATGTTCACGGGGTTCACCTCCACGCGCTGACCGGCATACAGCAGGGTGAGCAGCGGGGTGAGGAACGGAGCCAGCACGGTGGAAACAGCAGTCATGCCAACAGACAGTGCAACGTCGCCCTTGGACAGATAAGTCATCACGTTAGAGGAGGTGCCGCCGGGGCAGGTGCCCACAAGGATGACACCGATGGCCAGCTCAGTGGGCAGATGGAACACCTGGGTCAGCGCCCATGCCAGGAAGGGCATCAGGGTGAACTGTGCCACGCAGCCAATGACCACGTCTTTCGGGCGGCTGAACACCACCTTGAAATCCTCCGGCTTCAGGGTGAGGCCCATGCCGAACATAACGATGCCCAGCAGGGTGTTGACCCATGCGGTCTTTACCACGCTGAATGTGCCGGGAAAGAACAGGGCCAGCGCTGCCACCACAATGACGATGGCGGCCATGTACTTGCCTACAAAATCGCTTACTTTTTCCAGTGTTTTCATGTTAAACTCTCCTTTTCCAGGTCCTGATTTTTGCGGATGCAAAGGCAATGAAACATCCGGAAAATGGCTTTCCCGCAAACAAAAACGCCTTTGTCCCTTACGGTTCGTAAGAGACAAAGGCGTAGATCCTCTGCGGTACCACTCTTATTGCCGGTGCAAAGCCCGGCCCCTCAGTGCGCATCCAACAATGCGCGGCCCGTGATAACGGGGGCCTGCCGTTCCCGCTTACTGGGGCGCAGATGCCGCCCATTCAGCCGGAAAGCTCGGAGAGGATCTTCCCACGGACACCCTGCACTGCCTTGCACCATCCGGCAGCTCTCTGCAGCATTCTTTCCGGGTACTCTTTCTCGTCATAGCCGAATATTTCACTGCCCCGGAGTATACTCCCCTGCAAGGGGAAAGTCAAGTGATACGGCCCGTCGGATTTTTCATCTGGTTTGCATCCGGAGTGAAAGCATTTCAGACAAGGGCAGTGCCGGGGTCTGCGGCAGACGATGCGGAGGCAAAGCAGAATGAGCAGCCTTATCCGCACAGCGAACAAGTGATATACCAGAAAGCTCGATCTTACGACTGATTTCGCAACTTTTTCTGTCAAAAAGTGGTTAAGCTGCGGCAAAGATTTTTCTTTTTGTGCTTTCGGTTTTCCGCGGAGCATTCTTTCCTCTGCTGCTGCGTGAAGTTGATTTTTCTCAATTTTACACGATATTCCGTAAAATTGTTCGTTCCCGTTTTCCAGTTCGTCTTTTTACTGCACCACCGGTTTCACCGGACATGCAAAACACGCCGCCAAATTTTGAAATTTTGGCTGTTTATTTTGAAGCCAAGAGATGGTATATAAATTTTGTCAGAACATTTTGCGGGCAGCGAACCTGCATTCATGCAGCCGTTTCAAAGCGGCGTGACAATTTTGATAGAGAGGTGATTGGTGTGTTTTGGTATCATTGTGTTATGGAACGACTTTATCATCCCGCGTGTGGTGCGTATACATCCTTTGGCATCGCCGCGTATGCTGCATCTCACGGGCGACACCGAAAACTGCGGTTCATCTCAGATGTTTCCGTTGACCCGGTGCGGGTCCTTCGCCTGGCCGCGCGCTGTACCGCGTGCCAGCTCGATCCGTCTCAGCTGATGGATGTGGTGGAGGATCTGTTGGCGGAATAAGGCCGCTTTTTGCGGGAGGAGTTTTTTCTGTCACAATTCTATGGTATACTGGTAGAAAAAACGCCGGAGGATACCACCATGGCAGAAACGAACCAGACCCAGCGGGAGGAAGAGCTGGCCCGCCGTGAGGCACTGCTTGCCCAGCGGGAGGCCCAGCTGGAAAAGGAGCAGGCAGAACTTGCCGCCGCCAAAGCCCAGAGCGCTGAGAGAAAAAAGACTCTGCTGGACAACAACGACCCGAATTTCGTCAACCCCAAGGAAAAGCTCTACGATAAATTTCCCCTCACGGTCCACCAGATGGACATCATCATTGGGGTGCTGTTTGCCCTCATTCTTCTGTTTCTGGTGCTGGGCATGACGCACACCAGCTTTTTCGGGCTGTTCGGCGGCTGAAGCCTGCCCGCCCCACCCGCACAGGAAACCAATAAACGCACGAAAGCCCCGGCCGGAGCCGGGGCTTTCTGTTTGCTGCAAATGCCTGTTACAGCAGGACGTATTTCAAGATAAACAGAACGGTCAGCACATACATCAGGGGGCTGATCTTCTTCTCCTTGGCCTTGCCGGTGATGACATTCAGCAGGGTCCAGGAGATGACACCGATGGCGATGCCCTCAGAGATGCTGTATGCAGTGGGCATTGCCAGGATGGTCAGGAACGCGGGGATGCCCTCAGCAGGATCGTCGAACTCGATCTTCAGGGCAGAACCCATCATGTAGAAGCCAACGATGATCAGGGCCGGAGCGGTCGCAAAGCTGGGGATGGTCAGGAACAGGGGGCTGAACACCACGGCCAGCAGGAACAGCACACCGGTGGTCATGGAGGTCAGGCCGGTGCGGCCGCCCTCGGTCACGCCGGAAGCGCTCTCGACGAAGGTGGTGGTGGTGGAGGTGCCCAGCACGGCACCGGCGCAGGTGGCGATGGAGTCGGCCATCAGCGCGCCCTTGATGTTGGGCAGCTTGCCCTCCTCATCCAGCATGTCGGCCTTGGAAGCAACACCGATCAGGGTGCCCAGGGTATCAAACAGGTCAACGAAGAGGAAGGAGAACATCACGGCGAAGAAGTTCAGGATGCCCACGCCGGAGAAATCGGTCTTGAACACCTGACCAAAGGTCTTGCCCAGAGCAGAGAAATCGAAGCTGATGAAGCTGGTGGGGATGACGCTGTACATACCGGCATCGGGGTTGGGGATGTAGATGCCGGTCAGCTCGCAGAGGATGCCCAGCACCCAGGTGATGAGGATGCCGTACAGGATGCCGCCCTTGACCTTTTTGACCAGCAGGATGGCGGTGATGAGCACGCCCACCAGAGTAAGGATCGCACCCACGCCGATGCTGTGGAAGGTCTCGCCCTTGAAGTGCTGATAGGTGACGAGGGTAGAATCGCTGTTCACGATCAGTTTTGCGTTCTGCAGGCCGACGAAAGCAACGAACAGGCCGATGCCCACGCTGACAGCGCTCTTCAGGGTCATGGGGATGGCATTGAAGATGGCCTCACGCACATTGGACAGGCTCAACACGATGAAGATGATGCCCTCCACAAAAACAGCCATCAGGGCCAGCTGCCAGCTGTAACCCATGGTCAGGACGACCGTGTAGGAGAAGTAGGCGTTCAGGCCCATGCCGGGAGCCAGAGCGAACGGATAGTTGGCCAGCAGAGCCATCAGGGCAGTGCCAACGAACGATGCCAGCGAGGTGGCGATCAGGACCGCATTGGCATCCATGCCCGAAGCGGACAGGATGCTGGGGTTGACCGCAAGGATGTAGGCCATCGTCATAAAGGTGGTGACCCCCGCCATGAGTTCGGTCTTGACATCGGTGTGGTTTTCTTTCAGGTGAAAGATCTTTTCTAACATGAAAGTTCCTCCTGTGTTATAGTAAAAACAAAAACCGCCGCGTGGGAACCGGCGGAAAGAACAGCTCCCATTGTAGCAGAACTGTTTCCACCTGTCCATGGTCGAAACACAGAAAATTCACGAAAAGTTCAAACTTTCTTGTATGGGTATGACTTATCCGAGGGCTTTTGGGCGTTTTATGGAATTTTTTCTTTCCGGTTATGGAGTTTGTGCATGTCGGAGAAGGATTTGAGTGTCATTTCATACGGCTCACTTTGTGTTCCATGAGATATTCCGCAGTCTTGTCGTCGGCATAATCAGGCTGCGCATTCAGGCGGGTAATATCCTCTTCTGTGATGTTGGCATAGAATGCACGCTCTGCCTTGAGATAGTCCTGATAATTTTCCTTCGTCAGCAGCCCTACCCCATCGTACATCCACCGGAGCATGGCACTGTTGACCCATTCACCGTAGTGAATCGTATCCTTATAGTTGTTCAGGTCTGTGGTCAGGGCGGTATCATTGTTGAACGAATACAAATGAATGTTCGGATGCTCCAGAATCAGTTCAATGATATACTGTTCTGCTTCCAGCTGCCGGTAAAGAGTTCCTTCATTGGTGATGCCGTTCCACCACGCAATGCTGTATGGTGAGAAGAAATAGTAGAAGTCCACATCCGGGTACTGGTCGGCCAATGAAGTTACGTTCTTTGTGATCAGCTGTGTAATGGTCTGCTTTTCCTCTTCGGTCAGATGCTTTTCTTCGGCAGGAACAGTATAGACAAGACCGTTCGGTGCCACCGTGTCGATGCCAAACGTATAATACTGATTCCATCTCGCGTAATCATCGAACGAGGTGATGCCCGGGGTAAAGCCCGGTGCATCATTTTGCCTCATCATGGCATAAACACGGCCAAAGAGCACATCTTTGTTATACACATATTGGACATCATTGAACGGGTTTTCGTCATAAAGATAGGTCGGATATTTGCCCAGATCCTCCCGCATCCGGTTCGGGGAATCGAAGAAAAAGCCCATATCCAGGCAGCGGACAATGGTTTTCAGGTTCGGGTTATGCCGCAGGGCAATTTTCAGGTTGTCGTTCATCTCCTTGTAGGAACCTCCGGAATAGGAAACCTTGATAGAGTGGACATCGAAGATCTCATCAAGCTCCGAGGTCTTGAAATTTTCCGTCATAGAGGTTCCGGTGATCAGGGCATTATAATCAAAGTGCTTGCTGATACCGTCATTCTGGCTGCGCTGGTTGTTCAGCACATAGTAATAGGCGCTGGTATCTGGCTTGTGATAATGAAAATAAGGGTCAACTTTATAGACCTCATATCCGATCAGACCAAGGGCCGCTACCACAAGAACAGCCCATCCGGCCAGCCATGTTTTTGCTTTCATGCAAGATTCCCCTCTCCTCAGAAATTGAAATAAACGAATACAGATTCCGCACTCAGGCAGATAAAGCTCCAGACAAAGGCAACTGCCGCCAACAACATCGTAAAACCAGAGTTCTGCATCCGTTTCTTATAATTGTTTTCAGGAACAAGGCAGAGTAACAGGGAGCCAAAAACAAACAACAGCATCCAGAAGCCGTGTATTCCGTTGGTCAGTCTGCCGATATGGAGCACATCTGTCAGGAAGCCTGCCTCTGGCAGAACAAAGCTGTTGAGCAGACCCTCACTGATCGAGGTGCTGTTAAACTGTGCAATCGTTTTGATGATCTGCTTCCACTGTCCGATGGAATCTGAGCGGAACAGTAGCCAGAGGACATTGACGCAGAAAAAGGAAACTGCCCAGCGGACAGGCTCAAAAATCTTTTCCTCCAGCTTTCCGAATATCCGGTCAAATACCATCATCAGGCCATGCAGAATGCCCCAGAGCAGGAACGTCCAGTTCGCACCATGCCATATACCGCTGATAACAAAAATGATCATGGTGTTCAGATATGTAAAGAACAGGCCTTTCCGACTGCCGCCCAGTGGAATATAGACATATTTCGTAAAGAACTTCGTCAGCGAGATATGCCAGCGCTTCCAGAAATCACGGATAGACAGCGCTTTGTAGGGCGAATCGAAGTTGATGGGGAGATCGATGTTCAACATCATGGAAACACCAACAGCCATATCACTGTAACCGCTGAAATCAAAATAGATCTCAAACGTATAAAACAGCATCACCAAAAGCCAGTCCATTGCTGTGGCCACGCCAAGGTTACTGTACCCCCATGCGACAGCTGCAGCAAAGGTGTCAGCAAGCATGACCTTCTTGAACAGGCCGAAGCTGAAAATTTTTACACCGCAGGCCAGGTTGTCCCAGTTGATCTTTTTTCGGTCAAGATCATTGAGCTGCTCCACAAAGTCCACCGGTTCCATCAGCGGGCCCATCAGCAGCTTGGGAAAATATGTGATGTAGGCCAGATAATCGATCAAGTCTGCTTTGAGCAGTTCCTTACGGTACACCGAGACAAGATATGCGATTTGTTGGAACGTGAAAAAACTGATGCCCACTGGCAGAAGCAGAGTTTTCAGGGCATGGTCTGTATGGAACAGTGCATTGTAATTGGTGATTGCAAAGTTGAGGTACTTAAAATAGAGCAGCAGCGCAGCATTGATGCAGACCGGTACTGCCAGGAAAAAACGCCGCCAACGGAGCTTTTCGCTCTCAAGCAGTTTTGAAAAGATATAATTGACCAGCAGGCTCAGCCCAAGGGGCAGCAGTGTTCTCGGTTCAGCATACGCATAGAAAAACAGGCTGGCTCCGATAAGCACAAGTTTGTTCCATACAGGATGGACACACCCCAGCGTAAAATAGCCCAGTAGGACAAGGGGCAGAAAGCACAGGATGAACAAAAACGAATTGAACTGCATAGATTCCTCCGGATTTCAAGAAAGTGTACTTTTCCGCAAGTGGTTATTTTCAGACAAACAATGATTATTATAGCACAGTTTTCTCTAAAATCTACATATATTGAGTGATTTTGCAAGCACTTGCACAGAAGTATCCTCTATGCCGTGGATTTCAAAAAAGTACACCTTTTTAGAAAGGCTTCTCTTCCATCTGCTTTTTCGCCCGATAATAAAAGCTGCTCACAGGCATACTGCACGCTTCTGCGGCTTGTTTGCCGGAAAGTTCTCCTTTTTTCCAACGTTCGACCGCCAGAAAAAACGACTTCGGCAACGGCTTTGGCGGTCTGCCCAGACGAATCCCTCTGGCTTTTGCAGCAGCAATTCCCTCAGCCTGCCGCTGACGGATATTGGAGCGCTCGTTTTCTGCCACAAAGGAGAGCACCTGCAAAACGATATCACTCAGGAATGTTCCCATCAGATCTTTGCCGCGCCGGGTGTCCAGCAGCGGCATGTCCAACACAACGATATCCACCTCCCTGTCTTTGGTCAGATACCTCCACTGCGCCAGAATCTCGTCGTAATTGCGGCCCAGCCTGTCAATGCTTTTGACATAGAGCACATCGTCTTTTTTGATGCGGCGCAAAAGTGCCTGATACTGTGGACGGTCAAAATCCTTGCCGGACTGCTTATCAAGGTAAATGTTCTGCTCCGGAATTCCGAAGGCGCGCAGCGCCAGTTTTTGGCGCGCTTCATTCTGTTCCCGCGTGCTGACCCTGATATATCCATAGTCTGTATTTGCGATAAAATCCACCTCCTATTCACAAGAAAGCGCCCCCGCTCACTGCGATCTTGCAGTGAACGGGGGCGCTGTGCTTTTTCAGGGAACTCAGTCGTTGATCTCGGGGAAGCCTTCCAGCTTGGAGGTGCACTGGGGGCAGCGCACGGCCTTGATGGAGATCTCGCTCTGGCAGTAGGGGCAGACCTTGGTGGTCGGCTTCGCAGGAGCTTCCGCGGCCTCTTCCTTCTTCTTGTTGAACACGGCGTTGAAGGCCTTCAGCACCAGGAACAGCACAAAGGCAACGATCAGGAAATTGATGATCGCGCTGATGAAAGAGCCGATCTTCAGATCAACATCGCCGATCTTGACAACAACTTCAGAGAAATCGTTGTTGAAGAACAGACCGATCAGCGGATTGATGACATCGCCCACCAGAGAATTCACGATTGCCGTGAATGCCGAGCCGACGACCACACCAACTGCCATATCCAGCACGTTGCCGCGCATAGCAAAGGCCTTGAACTCCTCAAAAAACTTTTTGACACCCTTGATCTTTTGTTCTGCCATATTGCAATACCGCTCCTTTTCACACCCCGCAATGGGATCTTGTTGGTTCTATAATAATAGAAAAGAGCGGATTTTGCAAGAAAAAATCTCCGTAGGCCCGGGAGGCTTACACCTGATGCTCTGCGATCCACTGGCCCATCTGCTGGGCGATGGCCTTGATCGAGCCATCCTCAAAGGGAACCTTCAGCCCGGCGGTCTGCATCAGCTCTGTGTAGCTGGCCAGACCGGCACGGCGCACCAGCTTGAGGTAGCGCTCCCAGGCATCCTTGTGGTCCTTGAGACTCAGCAGGAAGAACTGCAGCGCAGCCATGGTGGACAGACAGTAATCAATATAGTAGAAGGGGCACTCATAGATGTGGAGCTGGCGCTGCCAGCCGGCACCGCGGCCATAGAAGGGCAGGTTGTCGAAATCGATCCAGGGGCGGTACTTGTGCTCCAGTTCCAGCCAGACGGCGTTGCGCTCGTCCGGGGTGAGGTCGGGGTTCTGGTACATCCTGTGCTGGAACTCGTCCACGATGCAGCCATAGGCCAGGAAGAGGAAGCTGTCCTCGGCGTGGAGCAGGGCGTATTTCTCAGTGTCCTTGCCAAAGAGCAGATGGTGCCAGGGAGCCGTCAGGAACTCCATGGCCATGGAGTGGATCTCGGCGCTCTCCATGCCGGGGCACTCGAGGTCTGCGGGGACCTTGGGGTCACGCTCGGCCACATAGCCCTCAAAGGCGTGGCCGCACTCGTGGGTCAGCACGTCCACGTCGGCAGAGGTGTTGTTCCAGTTGGCAAAGATAAAGGGAGCCTTGTAGGTGGGCAGGCTGGTCATATAGCCGCCGGACATCTTGCCGGGGCGGCTCTCCACGTCGAACAGCTCATTGTCCTGCATGAAGTCAATGAATTCTGCGGTCTCGGGGCTCAGCTCGTGGTACATGGTGCGGGCGGCGCCCATCCGGGCATCATAGCCGGGGATGGGCGAGGGGTTGCCGTCCTGAAACGCCACAGGCAGGTCGGAGAAGGTCAGGTGGGAGATGCCGGTGCGCTTGCAGCGCAGCTCGATCACCTTTTTCAGCTCGGGCACCACATCGCTGGCCACCTGGTCGCGGAACTTCCGGATCTCGGCAGGGCCGTAGCCGATGCGGTTCATCCGCACATAGGAAAGCTCGCTGTAATCGTGGTAGCCCAGGATCTGCGCCTGTGCGTTCAGGTCCTTGACGATCTTGGTGTACAGGCCATCCAGCTCGTCACGGTGGGCATCGAAATACGCGGCCTCGGCCTCGTAGGCGGCGCGGCGGACGGCAGGGTCCAGGTTCTCCTTGTAGGGGCCCAGCTGGGGAATGGTCAGCTGCTTGCCGTCAAACTCGACCAGTGCGCCGCCGTACACCTGCTGGTACTGGCTGACAAGGGCGTTGTACTCCTTCTGCAGCTCCACGGTGCGGTCATCCATGCCCAGCACGGCATTCTTCATACCGGCCACACAGGTGGTGCCAAAGGCTTCGGTCAGCGCGTCCACATGGGCGTTGGCCAGAAATGCCCGGCTGATTTCCACCCGTGCGTTCTCCACGGCGGGACCGTTGGCATCAAAGAAGTCCTGCTCGGCCTTCCAATAAGCGTCACGGGTGTCGCAGGTGTAGTGGATGCTTGCCAGCTGTGCGGCGGTGCTGTAATCGGCAAAGGCACGGCTCTGCTCGTAGTAAACATTCACCAGCTCCTCGCCGCTGGCGGCCCCGGCGGCCTTGGCGGCCAGTGCCTTGCACTGGCCCAGCAGGGCATCAATGTCCGGGCGGGTATAACTCATTTCGCTGAATTTCATGGGATCCATCCTTTCGTTCCTTCTTGTCTGAGTGCTGAACCCATATTAGCACGTTTGGGGAAAAAGGGCAATGGAAAAGAGGAACTGCCCCTGTGGAGGAAAGTGTGTCAGAATTGTAAAAGATAAAATATTTTAGCTATTATTCTTGACTTATCCGACGATTCAGATATAATGGTCGTGTTCGCAAGAAACCTCAAACTTTTTAGATAATAAAAATACAAACCAATCAAAGGAGAATATTACCATGACGTTTGAAGAAATGAAGAAGATCGTTGTTGACACCCTGAACTGCGAGGAGGACAAGGTGACCATGGAGGCCAGCCTGACCGAGGATCTGGAGGCCGACAGCCTGGATGCCGTGGAGCTGAACATGGCGCTGGAGGATGCCTGCGGTGTGTCCATCCCGGACGAGGAGCTGGCAAAGCTCAAGACCGTGGGTGACATCTACAACTACATCACCGCACATATCTGAGGAAACATGCGATGAATGATATCCGAGATCTGCTCCCCAACCGGATGCGGGAGCGCACTTTCCAGCTGAAAGCCAAGCGGGATGCCGGAGCTGTCTGGCACGAGCCGCAGTTTGTGGAGTGCAAGCAGTGCGGCCGCCGCGCTGCCCGCACCCTGTGGGCCAAAAGCCTGTATGTCTGCCCCAACTGCGGCTATCACATGCCCATTGGCGGGTATTACCGGCTCAGTCTGGTGCTGGATCACGGCAGCTTCCGGGAACTGGACGCTGACCTTGATCCGCAGGATGTGCTGAACTTCCCCGGATACGGGGAAAAGCTTGCCGCCGCCCAGAACAAGACCGGCCTGCACGAAGCTGCTGTCACCGCCGTCGGCCGCATTGGCGGCGTGGCCTGTGTGGCAGCCGTGCTGGACAGCCGGTTCTTTATGGGCAGCATGAGCACGGCTGTGGGCGAGAAGATCACCCGCGCCGTGGAGTACGCCACCGCCAAGCGCCTGCCTCTGGTCATCTTTTCGGCCAGCGGCGGCGCGCGGATGCAGGAGGGCATTTTCAGCCTGATGCAGATGGCCAAGACCAGCGCCGCCATCCAGCGTTTTTCGGCAAAGGGCGGGCTGTACGTCAGTGTGCTGACCCACCCCACCACCGGCGGCGTGACCGCCAGCTTTGCAAGCCTGGGCGATATCATGCTGGCCGAACCGGGGGCACTCATCGGCTTTGCCGGCCCCCGTGTCATTGAGCAGACCATCGGTGAAAAACTGCCCGCCGGGTTCCAGCGCAGCGAATTCCAGATGGAACACGGCTTTGTGGATCAGGTGGTGCCCCGCAGTCAGCTGCGGGATACGCTGATCCAGGTCCTGCAGCTTCATGCCGGAGGGAAACACGAATGATAAAAGATATTTTGGAGCAGCTGGCCCCGCTGGACGCACAGATCGCCGCGCTGAAGGGCAGCGGCAGTGACATGGAGGCCATCACCGCCCATGCGTCCGAACTGGCAGAGCTGGCGGTGGAAGAGGACGAGATTCTGCGCTCCTGCGGCCCGCTGACTGCCGAGGACCGGGTCTTTCTGGCCCGTCACCCGGAACGTCCGCACATCGACGAGACGATCTCTGCCCTGTTCACGGATTTCTTTGAGCAGCGCGGCGACCGGCAGTGCAAGGAGGACACGGCCATTCTGGGCGGCGTGGCCCGTTTCCACGGGATGCCGGTGACGGTCATCGGCCACCGCAAGGGCTCCACGCTGGAAGAAAATCTGGCCTGCAACTTTGGAATGCCGGGGCCGGAGGGTTACCGCAAGGCTCTGCGCCTGATGAAGCAGGCTGAAAAATTCGGCCGTCCCATCATCACCTTTATCGACACGCCGGGCGCTTACCCCGGCAAGGATGCCGAGGAGCGGGGGCAGGGCGAGGCCATTGCCCGGAATCTGATGGAGATGAGCGGCCTGACGGTGCCGGTCATCGCCGTGGTCACCGGCGAGGGCTCCTCCGGCGGCGCGCTGGCACTGGGTGTGGCCAACCACATCCTCATGCTGGAAAACGCGGTCTACTCGGTGCTGAGCCCCGAGGGCTTTGCCAGCATCCTGTGGAAGGACTCCTCCCGCAGCGGCGAGGCCTGTGAGATGATGAAGCTGACGGCCCAGGATCTGTACCGCGGCGGCATCGTGGAAGAAGTGATCCCGGAGCCGGTGGGCGGTGCCCAGCGCTGCCACGCGGCCCTGTTTGAGCGCATGGATGCCGCTCTGCGCGCCCACCTGAAAGAATTGTGCCGCATGAGCGACCGGCAGCTGGCCGATCAGCGCTATAAAAAGTACCGCCAGATCGGAGAAACGAGGAACGCATGAACGGTTTACAGCTGATCGCCACCGGCGGGGCACTTCCCGGACGGACGATCACCAATGACGCGCTGAGCCGCATGGTGGATACCAGTGATGCATGGATCACCAGCCGCACCGGCATCCGCACCCGGCACTGGTGCACCGAGGATGAATCTGCCGCCACGCTGGCCATTGCGGCCGCGCGGCAGGCCCTTGACCGCAGCGGCCTTGCCCCGGCAGACATTGCCTGCTGTGTCTGCGCGACCCTTTCTGCCCCGGATGCCACCCCCAGCGTAGCCTGTCAGGTCCAGGCGGCGCTGGGCCTGCCCGAAAACCGGCCCGCGCTGGACATCAACGCGGCCTGTTCCGGTTTTCTCTATGGCATGGCTGTGGCGCGGGGGATGCTGACGACTCTGGGCGGGCAGTATGCCCTTGTCATCGGGTGCGAAGCGCTTTCCCGCCTGATGGACCCCACCGACCGCTCCACCTGCGTGCTGTTCGGCGACGGGGCCGGAGCCGCCATTTTCCGGCTGGCAGATACCCCCTTTGCGTTGACGCTGGGGGCACGCGGCAGCGATGTCCTCCATGCGGGCGGGCCGAGCCGGGAAGGTTCTGCCCCCATCACCATGGACGGCAAGGCGGTGTTCCGCTTTGCGGTGGATGCCCTGCCCAAGTGCCTGCACACGGTGCTGGACGAGACCCGGCTGACCCTCGAGGATCTGTCGTGGGTGGTCTGCCATCAGGCCAACAGCCGCATCATCGACCACTGCATCAAGGCCCTGCAGGCCGACCCGGCAAAATTTTATAAGAACATGGATCGCCACGGCAACACCAGCGCCGCCAGCATTCCGGTCGCCCTCAACGAGCTGGCCGAGAGCGGGCAGCTGACCCCGGGCAGACCGCTGGCCTGCATCGGCTTTGGCGGCGGCCTGACCTGGGGCGGCGCGATCCTGCAATACAAAGAGTGAAAATCATGTTCGGCAAACGGGCTCGCCCTCTCAGTCACCTTCGGTGACAGCTCCCCCAAAGTGGGAGCCTTTGGCAAAACCGAAAAGTTTACCGTACTGCCAAGGGCTCTCCCCTTGGGAGAGCTGTCGAGCAGAGCGAGACTGAGAGGGCGAGGACGCTTACCGATTGGATAAAACTATGAAACTTTTAAATGAAATTTTAGGCACAAAATACCCCATCATCCAGGGCGGCATGGCAAACATCGCCACCGGTGAGTTTGCCGCAGCCTGCTCCAATGCAGGTGCATTGGGCATCATCGGCGCGGGCGGCATGAATGCCGACACCCTGCGCGAAAATATCCGCCGGTGCAAACAGCTCACAGACAAGCCCTTTGGCGTGAACATCATGCTGATGCACCCGCAGGCAGACGAGTTTGCCCAGATCGTTGTGGAAGAAGGCGTGCAGGTGGTCACCACCGGCGCAGGCAACCCGGGCAAATATGTTCCCATGTGGAAAGCGGCGGGCATCAAGGTGATCCCCGTGGTGGCTGCCGCTGTGCTGGCAAAGCATCTGGAGAAGCTGGGCATCGATGCCGTGATCGCCGAAGGGACCGAGAGCGGCGGCCATGTGGGCGAGATGGCCACCATGGCGCTGGTGCCGCAGGTGGTGGACGCAGTGGATCTGCCCGTCATTGCGGCGGGCGGCATTGCCGATGGCCGTCAGCTGGCAGCAGCCCTGGCGCTGGGTGCCTGCGGCGTGCAGGTGGGCACCTGCCTGCTGGTGAGCCAGGAGTGCCCCATCCACGAAAACTACAAGGCTGCCCTGCTCAATGCCAAGGACAGCGACACCATCGTGACCGGACGCATCGGCGGTTCCCCGGTCCGGGTGCTGAAAAACCGGATGAGCCGTGAATATGTCCGGCAGGAAAAGGCTGGTGCCGATAAGATGGAGCTGGAAAAGTACACCCTGGGCAGTCTGCGCCGGGCCGTGTTTGAAGGCGACACCTCCACCGGCAGTCTGATGGCCGGTCAGGTGGCCGGAATGCTCCACGAGGTGCGCCCCGTGGCAGACATTCTGGCCGACCTGTGGAACGGCGGGAGGCAGCGCATCCGCGCGTTGAACGAGGAATGCTGACGCTCGGAAAGAAAGCCCTGTCCGTGCCCATCCTGCAGGGCGGCATGGGCGTGGGCGTTTCTCTGGGCGGGCTGGCCGGTGCCGTGGCGGCCTGCGGCGGCATGGGGTGCATCTCCACCGCCGATGCAGGCTACCGGGAGCCGGACTTTGCCCGTGACCCGGCCAGCGCCAACCACCGCGCCCTGACCGCTGAGATCCGGAAAGCAAAGCAGATCGCAAACGGTGCTGGTATGGTGGCCATCAATGCAATGGTGGCCACGCAGGACTATGCCGCCGCCATCCGCACCGCTGTGGAAGCGGGCGTGGACGCTGTGGTGTCCGGCGCTGGGCTGCCGCTGGAGCTGCCCGGCCTTGTGAACACGATGGAGGTCGCCATCGCGCCCATCGTTTCCAGCGGGCGGGCGGCAAAGCTCATCCTGCGCCGCTGGGCCAAGGAGTTCGGCCGCACCGCTGATTTTGTGGTCATTGAGGGCTGCAAGGCAGGCGGTCATCTCGGCTTTGCGGAGCAGGACCTGTTCTCCGGAAGCTGCCAGACGCTGGATGAGATCCTGCCGGAGGTGCTGGCCGAGGTAAAGCCCTATGAGGCGCAGTTCGGCCATAGCATCCCCGTGTTTGTGGCGGGTGGCGTGTACACCGGGGCCGATATGGCTCACTTTACCAGACTGGGTGCCGCAGGCGTTCAGCTTGCCACCCGCTTTATCACCACCTACGAGTGCGATGCATCCCAGGGGTACAAGGACGTTCTGCTGAACGCCGGTTCTGAGGATGTGCGCATCATCCACAGCCCGGTCGGGATGCCGGGCCGGGCGCTGAACACGCCGCTGGTGCAGGCCATGGCGGAGGGCAGACGCTTCCCGCCCCGGCACTGCGCCCGCTGCCTGAAAACCTGCGACCCTGCCAAGGTGCCCTACTGCATCACCCATGCACTGATCGAAGCGGTCAAGGGCAACCTGGAGGAAGGACTTTTCTTCTGCGGGGCCAATGTGGGCAGGCTGGACCGGATGTACACTGTCCGTGAGCTGATGGATGAACTTGTGACCGAATGGAGGCAAAACCAATGAAGCTCGCTGTTTTGTATGCCGGCCAGGGTGCCCAGCACCCCGGCATGGGCAAAGAATTTTACGAAGCATCTTCCGCTTTCCGTGCCGCGTTCGACGCTGCAGACCTTCCGTTTGATCTGCACCGCGTCTGCTTCGACGACCCGGACGGCGTTCTGAATCAGACCGAATACACCCAACCCTGCATGGTGGCCTTTGCCTGCGGCGTATCCGCCGTTCTGGCCGAGCAGGGGGTCAAGCCCGCTTATGTGGCCGGTCTCTCTCTGGGCGAATATTCCGCGCTGGAAGCCGCCGGTGTATTCACCGCCAAGCAGGCCATTGAGCTGGCCGCCTACCGCGGCAAAGCCATGGCCGACGCGGCCAGCGGCATCGACTGCGGCATGACCGCAGTGCTGAACCTCGACCGGGTCCCCCTTGCAGAATGCTGTGAGCAGGCATCCGCGCTGGGCTGTGTGCAGATCTGTAACTACAATTGCCCGGGCCAGCTGGTCATTGGCGGCGAAAAGGCCGCAGTGGACAAGGCTGCAGAGCTTGCAAAGCAGGCCGGTGCCCGCCGGTGCATCCCGCTCAAGGTGAGCGGCCCGTTCCACACCCGTCTGATGGCTCCCGCCGGGGATGCACTGGCAAAGCGCTTTGCCGCCGAACCCTTTGGCGAAATGAGCGTTCCGGTGCTGTTCAACTGCCTGGGCCGCGAAAAAGCCGAGAGCGACAGCATCCCGGCCCTGCTGGTCCGGCAGGTGCAGAGCAGTGTCCACATGGAGGACACCCTGCACCGTCTGGGTGAGCTGGGTGTGGATCACATTCTGGAGGTCGGCCCCGGCAATGCACTCTCCGGCTTTGTGAAAAAGACCCTGCCCGGTGTGACTTGTGTGTCGGTGGAGACCCCGGCGCAGCTGGACACCGTTCTGAACGCATGGAAGGAAGAACAATGAACGAAGAAACCATCATCCGTACCGCCGTTGTGACCGGCGGAAGCCGGGGAATCGGCCGGGCCGTGTGCGTACAGCTTGCCCGGCAGGGCTGCCATGTAGTGGTCAACTACTGCCACGGCGAAGCGGCCGCCGCTGAGACCGTGTCTCTGTGCAGGGCTCTGGGCGCGCAGGCTGTGGCCGTGCAGGCCGATGTTTCCACCGCCGAGGGCTGCAAAAAGCTCTTTGAGGAAGCAGAAAACGCCTTTGGCCGGGTGGATATCCTTGTGAACAATGCAGGCATCACCCGGGACAACCTGATCCTGCGCATGTCCGAAGCAGACTTTGATGCCGTGCTGGACGCAAACCTCAAGGGTGCGTTCCTCTGCTGCAAGGAAGCGGCCCGCCGGATGGTGCGCCAGCGCTGGGGCCGGATCGTCAATCTGAGCAGTGTCGTTGCCCTGCGGGGCAATGCAGGCCAGACGAATTACGCCGCCAGCAAGGCCGGGCTCATCGGCCTGACCAAAAGCCTGGCCCGGGAGCTGGCCAGCCGCAATGTGACAGTAAACGCTGTTGCGCCCGGCTTTATTGAAACTGATATGACCGCCGCCCTGCCGGAGGCTGTCCGCACCGAAATGGCAAAGGATATTCCGGCAGGCCGCGCAGGCCAGCCGGAGGACGTGGCAAATGCGGTGGCGTTTTTTGCCGCAGAACAAAGCAGCTATCTCACCGGGCAGGTGCTCTGTGTGGACGGCGGCATGGCAATGTAAAAGGAGAAATTCTCTATGGAAAAACGCAGAGTCGTGATCACCGGTCTGGGCACCGTGAACCCGCTGGGCAACACTGCTGCCGACAGCTGGGCTGCCGCAAAGGCAGGTCGGTGCGGCATTGGCCCCATCACCCAGTTTGACACCACCGATTTCAAGTGCAAGCTGGCCGGTGAAGTAAAAAACTTTGACCCCGAGACCGTTGTGGACAAAAAGGAAGCCCGCAAGATGGCCCGCTTCACCCTGCTGGCACTGGCTGCTGCAGCCGAGGCCATTGCCGACAGCGGCCTGAACACGGAAGCAGAGGCCAAAAACATCGGTGTGGTCCTTTCCAGCGGCATTGGCGGCCTGCCCACCATCGAGAAGCAGCACACCCGCGGGGAAGAGAAAGGCATGGAGAAGGTCAGCCCCTACTTTGTGCCTATGTCCATTGCCAACATGGCGGCGGCACAGGTGGCCATCCGCTTTGGCCTGAAGGGCATGTGCACCTGCCCGGTCACAGCCTGCGCCGGCGGCACAAACGCTGTGGGCGATGCCTTCCACCGCATCCGGGACGGTTACGAGACTGCCATGGTCTGCGGCGGTGCCGAAAGCTGCATCAGCCCGCTGGGCATCGGCGGTTTTACCAGCATGAAGGCGCTTTCCACCGCCACCGACCCGGATGCTGCCAGCCTGCCCTTTGATGCCCGCCGCGGCGGCTTCGTGATGGGCGAGGGCAGCGGTGTGCTGGTTCTGGAAGAGCTGGAGCACGCCCGGGCACGCGGTGCGCATATCTACGCCGAGGTGGTGGGCTATGGTGCCAACTGCGATGCTTACCACTTTACCGCACCGGCTCCCGGCGGCACAGGTGCCATCGACTGCATGAAGCTGACACTGGCCGATGCAGGCATTGCCCCGGAGCAGGTGGATCACATCAACGCCCACGGCACCGGCACCCACATGAACGATGCCTGCGAGACAGCTGCCATCCATGCTGTGTTCGGTGAGCACGCAAAGCAGCTGACCGTGGTCAGCACCAAGAGCATGACCGGCCACCTGCTGGGTGGTGCAGGCGGCATCGAAGCCGTGTTCACGGCGCTGGCCCTGCGAGACCAGTTTGCCCCGCCCACCATCCACTACGAGCAGCCTGACCCGGAATGCGATCTGGACTATGTGCCCAATGCAGGCCGTGCACAGACCATGACCTACGCACTGAGCAACAGCCTGGGCTTTGGCGGGCATAATGCCTGCATCGCCCTGCGCAGATGGGAGGGCTGAGCCATGGCAGAACCGCGCACCGTGCGGGAGAACGCAAACGCCCTGAACAGTGAGCAGATCGCAGCCCTTCTGCCCCACCGCTACCCCTTTGCCCTCGTGGACCGTATCCTGGACTACGAGCCGGGTCAGTGGGCCATTGGCCGCAAGTGCGTTTCCCGCAATGAAGAATTCTTCTGCGGTCACTTCCCGGGCCAGCCGGTCATGCCGGGGGTGCTGATCCTGGAAGCACTGGCCCAGACCGGAGCTGTGGCGGCGCTGAGCGTTCCCGAAAACAAAGGCAAGCTGGCCCTCTTCGGCGGCATCAAAAATGCCCGCTTCCGCAAACAGGTCACCCCAGGGGATGTTCTTACGCTCCATTGTGAGCTGGTGGAACAGCGCGGCCCTGTGGGCATCGGGAAGGCATCCGCTTATGTGGACGGCAAGTGCGCCGCCACAGCGGAGCTGACCTTTGTGCTGACCGAAGCAAATACAGAGGCTTAAGGCGCTTTATGCGCAGCAATCGCCCCCAGAATATCCTTGTAATACAAAAGGCAGGGTGTCACCGTGATGGTGGTATCCTGCCTTTGTTCGTTCCTGTTTACCGTTCTGCATACTCTCGGCATAGAGAACATCTTGTGAAACAAAAAAGTACCCGAACCCTTTTCGTAAAAAATCGGGTTCGGATACGAACTGTATGGTGGAGAATTAGGGACTCGAACCCCAGACCCCCTGCGTGTGATGCAGGTGCTCTAACCAGCTGAGCTAATCCTCCGAATCGGAACAAGAGAATTATACCACAACCGAAGTGGATTGGCAAGCCCTAATTTTGATTTTTTCGCAATTTTTTCCCACTGCGAGGCAGTTGCTCTTTTGCGCAAAATGGTGTATACTGAAATTGCGCATTCCAGCGCAAAAAGAGAGGTTTTTTCAATGCTGACACTTCGTGGGATCATTACCATTCTGGTGCTGGCAGGGCTGTTTGCCCTGGCAGTGGTCTGGATCTCCAAGCAGGGCGGCTGGAAAGGCGAAGGCTGCGGCGGCAACTGCGCCTCCTGCCACCAGCACTGCGATACTCCGGAAAAGAAAAAGCACTGACTTCAATGCCCCCGGATGGCTGTCCGGGGGCATTTTGCGTCACAGGGCACCGTAGCGGGCGGCAAAAACGGCTACGGTGCTCAGCAGATCGAGCTGGGCTTTCTGGTAGGTGGTGCGTCCGATGCAGAGCCGCTCTAGCACATCCTCCTCCTTGCGGCGCTCCAGGTAGCGCAGCTGGAGCAGGCCTGCACGGATGGGGTCGGCGGTGCGGTAATACTCCTGCGTCTGCTGGATGGCCCGGGCCCAGCCCCAGTTGGCCGGGCTGCGGGCCCACTGGCGGGTACCGTAGTTCTGCAGGGCCTCCCGGGTCTTTCTGCGCTGTTCAGCGGTCATCACGCCGCCCCCTTTCTTTGGCACATCCGGGTGCCCGGGCCAAAGAAGCAGGCATCCCGCTGTTCCATGGTCAGCCCCAGCATGGCAGAAAGACGGTCGGCTTCGCTGACTTTGAAATCGCTCTCGTCGTTCAGCTTCTGATGCAGGGCGCTGCTGCTGATGCCCAGCACCCGTGCCACATGGCCCAGCTTGAGGCCCTGGCTTTCAATGTAGGCGCGGATCTGTGTGGTATTTGTCATCAAAGGTTCTCCTTTCATCTGGATCTCTGCGTGTCGTTTCACAATCTTTGGTTGTATTATAGTTCGACGTTGATTTTTTGTCAACTATTTTACCAAAATCGCGCGAAAATCGTTGATTTTTAAGAACTTTTCTGATATACTCACGGCAGAACATTCTTTTTCAGGAAAAGCGAGGTCTCTGCCATGTCAGAACTTTCCCGCCGTATCTTACAGCGTCGGCTCGAGCTGGGGCTCTCTCAGGAAGAGCTTGCCCAGCGGATGGGCTACCGCTCCAAATCCTCCATCACCAAGCTGGAAAAAGGGGTCAACGACATCCCGCAGTCCAAGGTGGAGGAGTTTGCCGCTGCATTGGAGACCACCCCCGCATGGCTGATGGGGCTGGAAAACACTGCGTTTGTCCCGCCGGGGTTTGAGCCCCTGCCCGAAATGGTGCGGGTACCGCTGGTGGGCAGCATCGCCTGCGGCACCCCCATCACCGCCGAACAGAACATCGAATGCTACATCGGCGTTCCTGCCGCATGGCACGCCGACTTTGCCCTGACCTGCCACGGTAGCAGCATGGCCCCCACCATCTGCGATGGTGACATCGTCTGCATCCGCTGCCAGCCCGAGGTGGAGCAGGGCGAGATCGCCGCCGTGCGGATCGGCGACGAGGCCACCTTAAAGCATTTTCACCGGCAGGGCGACACCGTTATGCTTCTGGCCGACAACGCCGCCGTCTGCCCGCCCATGATCTATGCCGGGCCACAGTTGAACGAGATCCAGATCGAGGGCAGAGCCGTGGGCTTCTGCAGAGGTTTATAATATGAGCAACGAAACCATGACCCTGAAGGTCATCGCACACATCCACACCGCCTTCCCCACCAAGTTTGGCATCCCCCGGCAGAGCGGGCTGGTGGACGGCCTGCGGGGCGAGATCATCTTCACCCCGGAATACCGCAACGCCGATGCCCTGCGCGGACTGGAGGATTTCAGCCACATCTGGCTGGTGTGGCAATTCTCCGGCGCGGTGCGGGAGAGCTGGTCTCCCACCGTCCGGCCCCCGCGCCTGGGCGGCAACACCCGGATGGGCGTGTTTGCCACCCGCTCCCCCTTCCGGCCCAATCCGCTGGGCCTTTCCAGCGTCAGGCTGGAGGCCATCGAGCATCGCCCCGAGGTGGGCCCGGTGCTCATCGTGCGGGGCGCAGACCTGATGGACGGCACCCCCATCTACGACATCAAGCCCTACATCCCCTACGCCGACTGTCACCCGGACGCGGCGGCAGGCTTCACGGCCCAAACCCAGACGCACAAGCTGCAGGTCGAATGCCCGCCGGAGCTGTGGGAGACCGTGCCCGCCGCCGAGCGGGATGGCCTGCGGGGCGTGCTGGAAAACGACCCCCGTCCCTCCTACCAGCACGACCCGGAACGGGTATACGGAATGGAATTTTCGGGATTGGAAGTCCATTTTGTCGTAGATGGTGCTGTTCTGACCGTGACCGGCATCACCCGCCGCTGAGAGGTGCTGCCGTGGAACTGCGTACCATCAACACCTTTTTGCATATTGCGGAGCTGCACAGCTTTTCCCGTGCGGCACGGGAGCTGGGGTATTCCCAGTCAGCAGTCTCCGCGCAGGTGGCCCAGCTGGAAGCCGAATTGGAAACGCCGCTCTTCGACCGGGTGGGCAAAACGGTCCGCCTGACCGATGCCGGGCAGACCTTTCTGACCTATGCCCGCTCCCTGCTGGCCACTGCCGAGCAGGCCAAAGCGGCCCTGCAGCCTGCCCGGCAGGTCAGCGGTACCCTGCGGGTGGCACTGGCGGATTCGGTCTGCAGCACCTTTCTGCCCGACCTGCTGCAGCGGTATCACGCCCTCTGCCCGCTGGTGGAGCTGGTGCTCCGCACCGCCACCGACGATGAGATGCTCCAGATGCTGGGTTCCAATCAGATCGACCTGGCTTACACGCTGGACAAGCCGTTGCTGCAGCCCAGCTTTGTGCTGGCTGTGGATGAGCCGGAGCCTATCTGTGTGGTGGCCCCCGCCGGGCACCCATTGGCCGGGCAGGCAGAGGTCACGCTGCAGGAACTGGCCGGGCAGGAGTTCCTGCTGACCGAGCGGGGCATGAGCTACCGCGATGCCCTCGACCAGTGCATGGCGGCGCAGGGGCTGGCCATCAAGCCCTTCCTCGAGCTGGGCAGCGCTTCCCTGCTCTGCCAGATGGTCGAGCACGGCATGGGGCTTTCCTTCCTGCCCGAGTACATCGTGCAGAATGCCCTTGCCGCCGGAACGCTGTCCCGCCTGAATGTCCCCGCCTGCCGCGTGGAGATGCGGCGGCAGCTGTTCTACCACAGGGATAAATGGCTCACCCCCCAGATGAAAGCGTTCATCGCGCTGGTGCAGAGATAAAGAAAAACAAGCCTTTCCGTTGGTGTCACACTGTGAGGTGCACCACACGGAAAGGCTTATTTCTTCGTTACTTTTTCAACAGGTCGGAAAGGCACTGCACCGTCCGGCCATGGTAGCCGGTGACGGTCTCGGCGTGGAGCAGGCTGCTCAGGACGCTTTCCTCCACACACTCAGCCACTGCCCGGAACAGCGGGTTGATGGCATCATCGTGGAGCATCTCCATGGGCAGGAGGGCTTTGTCCGAGTAATGCGGCATCCGGTTGGCCGTGGTAAAGGCCAGAACGATCTCACCCGAACCGTTGCCGCAGGCACTGCCGGTGCGGGAAAGCCCCACCAGCGCCCGGTGGCAGAGCCGCCGCAGCTGGCGCTCGCTCAGGGGGATATCCGTTGCCAGCACCGTGATGATGGAGCCCTTGTCCTCATGGGGCGGGATGCGGGCCTCCAACAGCTCGTGGATGGGTGTGCCCGCCACGATGAGGTCATCGAAGGTGGCATGATTGGAGAGCACCAGTGCCCCGATGGTGTAGGACTTACCGTCCAGCTCCACCAGCCGGGAGGCAGAACCGATGCCGCCTTTCAGCCCGTGGCAGCGCATTCCGCGTCCGGCACCCACTGCACCCTCGGCGAAATCAGCTTTACAGTCTGCCAGAGCGGCAGCCACATGCGCCTCGGTGACATGCAGGCCCCGGATATCGTTCAGGCCGCAGTCGTTGCACTCGCAGACGACCGGGTTCACACTGCCGGTGGTCTCGCAGATATCGGGGTTGCGCTCCAGCATATATTTGACCAGCGCCGTCTCCACGGTGCCCACACTCAGGGTGTTGGTAAACAGGATGGGGGTCTCCAGCGTGCCCAGCTCATCGATCTGGACAAGGCCCGTGGTCTTGCCGAAGCCGTTGATGACATGGCAGGCCGCCAGCACCTTGTCATGGAACACATCCCCGGGGTGAGGCAGCAGCGCGGTCACACCGGTCTGGATGTCGCCATCCGCCAGTGTGCAATGGCCCACTGTCACGCCCGGCACATCACTGATCTTATTGCGCTCCCCGTGGGGCAGATGCCCCACCCGGAAGCCCCATTCATTCTTATCGATTCCCATAAAAACCTCTCCGTCCTTGCTTTACAATGCTACCCTTCCTGATCCGAAAGGCAGAAAAACAGTCGTGCGTAAACCCGGCTTCCCCATGAGGGAGCTGCCGCAGGCGGCTAAGCGGGTTCACCCCTCAGAGTGCTTCACGCGCTGCATCTCTCCCAGATCATAGGGGGTGTTCTGGTAGACGTAGTAGTTCAGCCAGTTTTCATACAGCAGATGGGCGTGCGCGCGCCAGCGGAAGAGCGGCGGCTGGCTGGGGTCATCGTTGGGGTAGTAGTTTTTGGGCACTGCAATGGGCAGGTCCTTGGCCACATCCCGCTTGTACTCCGCATCCAGCGTATATTTGTCGTACTCCGGGTGGCCGATGACAAAGATCTGACGGCCGTTCTCGGTGCTCATCAGGAAAGGCCCTGCCTCATCGCTCTCGGCAAGGATGCGCAGCGCACTGCAGTGGTCGATATCCTCCCGGCTCATGGCGGTGTGGCGGCTGTGGGGGGCATAGAACACCTCATCAAAGCCGCGCACCAGCGGGTTGGAGGGCCGGATGACCCGGTGCTCGAACACGCCGAACATCTTGGCAGGCAGCAGCTCCTTGCGGATGCCGTAGTGGTAGTACAGGCCCGCCTGCGCACCCCAGCAGACATGCAGGGTGGAATAGACGTTCGTCTCGCTGAAATCCATGATCTCGCACAGCTCCGGCCAGTAATCCACCTGCTCAAAGTCCATGGTCTCCACCGGAGCGCCGGTGATGATCATGCCGTCGTAGCGGTTATGCTTCACCTCGTCAAAGGTCTTATAAAAGGCCTCCAGATGGGCCGCCGAAACGTGCGTTGCCTCATGGCTCACCGTCTGCAGCAGGGTCATGTGCACCTGCAGCGGCGTGTTGGCCAGCAGCCGGGCGATCTGGGTCTCGGTGGCGATCTTGGTGGGCATCAGGTTCAGGATCAGGATCTCCAGCGGGCGGATATGCTGGGACGCTGCCCGCTCCCGGTGCATGACAAAGACATTTTCCTCGTACAGAGCATCGTAGGCGGGGAGCGTTTTCGGGATGATGAGGGGCATAGATGGTTACTCCTTTGGTGCGGATATTGATAGCGGCCTCGCCCTCTCCGTCACGGCTTACGCCGTGCCACCTCCCCCAAAGTGGGAGGCCTTGGCAAAACCACAAAGTTTATTTTTCGCCAGAGGCTCCCCCTTTGGGGGAGCTGCTGAACGAAGTGAAGCTGAGAGGGCGAGCCCGTTTGCCTTTTAAATCTTATCCAAAGCCTGTGCGATATCTGCGATCAGATCCTCGGCGCTTTCCAGACCGCAGCTCATGCGCACCAGCTCTGCGGGCACACCGGCGGCTTTCAGCTGCTCATCGTTCATCTGGCGGTGGGTGCTGGAAGCCGGGTTCAGGCAGCAGGTGCGGGCATCGGCCACATGGGTCTCAATGGCAGCCAGCTTGAGCTCCTTCATAAAGGTACTGGCAGCTTCGCGGCCGCCGGCCAGACCAAAGCTGACCACGCCGCAGCTGCCATTGGGCAGATACTTTTCAGCCAGTGCGTGGTAGGGGCTGGACTCCAGGCCGCAGTAATTCACATAGGCCACCTTGGGATGGCTTTCGAGGAACTTTGCCACAGCCATGCCGTTGGCGCAGTGGCGCTGCATCCGGACATGCAGGCTTTCCAGGCCGAGGTTCAGCATATAGGCATTCATCGGGGACTGCATGGAGCCGAAGTCCCGCATCAGCTGAGCCGTTGCCTTGGTGATAAAGGCACCCTCTTTGCCGAAGCGCTCGGCGTAAGTGATGCCGTGGTAGCTGTCGTCCGGGGTGCACAGGCCGGGGAACTTCTCGGCGTGGGCCATCCAGTCGAACTTGCCGCCGTCCACGATGGCACCGCCCAGCACCGCGCCGTGGCCGTCCATATACTTGGTGGTGGAGTGGGTCACGATATCCGCGCCCCACTCAAAGGGGCGGCAGTTGACCGGCGTGGGGAAGGTGTTGTCCACGATCAGGGGCACGCCGTGGGCGTGAGCAGCCTTGGCAAACTTCTCGATATCCAGCACGGTCAGGGCGGGGTTGGCAATGGTCTCGCCGAACACCACCTTGGTGTTGGGCCGGAAAGCAGCGTTCAGCTCCTCCTCGGTGCACAGCGGGTCCACAAAGGTGGCCTCAATGCCCATCTTCTTCATGGTGACAGAGATGAGGTTGAAGGTGCCGCCGTAGATGGTGCTGGATGCCACGATATGGTCACCGGCCTCGCAGAGGTTGAACAGGGCAAAGAAGTTGGCTGCCTGACCGCTGGAGGTCAGCATGGCGGCGGTGCCGCCCTCCAGCTCGCAGATCTTCTTGGCCACAAGGTCACAGGTGGGGTTCTGCAGGCGGGAGTAGAAGTAGCCGTCGGCTTCCAGGTCGAACAGCTTGCCCATATCCTCGCTGGTGGCATATTTGAAGGTGGTGGACTGGATGATGGGGATCTGGCGGGGCTCGCCATTGCCGGGCGTATAACCGCCCTGCACACAGATGGTATCACGGTTCATTGCAACATACTCCTTTACTGGGTTTGTCCGAATAGTACAATTCCCCGCAGGAGCACATGCCTCCGGCGGGGAATTGAAACGTTAAATTTTACTTCCCGTCCGGGGCGAAATGAGGAGAGAACTCCTTCCGTCAAAGCCTTTCGGCTTTGCCACCTCCCTCAAAGAGGGAGGCTTTAAGGCTCCCTCTCCGAGGGAGCTGGCGCACAAAGTGCGACTGAAGGAGTTACTTTCTCAGCCGCTTATCGCTTCTGGTGGCCCAGAAGGTGCCAACGGTCTGGAAGATCTGCACCAGCAGCACCAGCAGGATGACACAGACGATCATAATGTTGGTCTGGTAACGGTAGTAGCCGTAGGAAAGGGCGATCTTGCCCAGGCCGCCGCCGCCGATGACACCGGACATGGCCGAGTAGCCCAGAATGGTGGTCAGGGCCGTGGTCATACTGGAGATCAGGCCGGGCAGGCACTCGGGGATCATTACCTTGGTGATGATCTGGAAGGGGGTCGCACCCATGCTCTGGGCGGCTTCCACCACACCCTCATCCAGCTCACGCAGGCTGGTCTCCACCAGACGCGCCACAAACGGGAAGGCCGCCACCACCAGCGGAACGATGGTGGCCTTGGTGCCCACGGTGGTGCCCACGATGATCCGGGTCAGTGGGAAAACGCAGATCATCAAGATCAGGAAAGGCACACTGCGCAGGATATTGATGATGATATTCAGCAGGTGCATCAGCCAGCCGGGCAGGGGCAGAATGCCGTCCTTATCACCGGCCACCAGCAGCACACCCAGCGGCAGGCCGATGACCAGAGAGAACGCGGTGGAGAGCACCGTCACATAGAAGGTCTCCCAGATGGCAAAGCCATAATCTGCAATGGTCATTCTCCGGTCACCTCCTCCACCGTAATGCCGGGCTGTGCCCGCATATAGGCAGCAGCCTGTTTTGCTTCGTCCAGGTCAGCGGGCAGCTTGAGCAGCATGGAGCCGTAGCACTGGCCGCTCAGGTCGCGGGTATCGGCGCTGAGCACCGACACCAGAATGCCCTTTTCGGCGGCAAGGCTTGCCACCAGCGGTTTTGCGGCGGAAGAACCGTTGAAGGTCACACGCACCACATGATCGTCCGGCGCAAAGCTGGACAGGTCGCGGGCGGCGCTGCCGCCGTTGGGAGCCACCAGACGCTTTGCCGCGGCGGTCTTGGGGTTGGCGAAGATCTCCTTCACCTCGCCCTGTTCCACCACAACGCCGCCGTCCAGAATGGCAACGTGATCGCAGATCTCCTCCACAACGCTCATCTGATGGGTGATGACCACCACCGTGATGCCCAGCTTCCGGTTGATGTCCTTGATCAGGGTCAGGATGGAGTGGGTGGTGTTGGGGTCCAGCGCGCTGGTGGCCTCATCGCAGAGCAGGACCTTGGGGTCAGTTGCCAGTGCGCGGGCAATGGCAATGCGCTGCTTCTGGCCGCCGGAGAGCTGGGCCGGGTAGGCGTTGGCCTTATCGGGCAGGCCCACCATTTCCAGCAGTTCCTTGGCGCGCTTTTCGGCTTCCTCTTTCTTCACACCTGCCAGCTCCATGGGGAAGCAGATGTTCTTCAGGCAGCTGCGCTGCATCAGCAGGTTGAACTGCTGGAAGATCATCGTGATCTCCCGGCGGCGCTGGCGCAGCTGGGCGGGCGTGAGCTTTTCCATCTCCACGCCGTCAATGACCACGCTGCCCTCGGTGGGGCGCTCCAGCAGGTTGATGCAGCGCACCAGCGTGGATTTACCCGCGCCAGACATGCCGATGATGCCGTAAATCGAACCATCCGGGATGGTCAGGCTGATGTCCTTCAGCGCATTCACTGCGCCGTCCTTCATCTGGAAGGTCTTGGAAAGGTGTTTGATCTCGATCACAAAAATTGCTCCTTGCTGTTGAATAAACTCCTTCAGTCAAATCCTTACGGATTTGCCAGCTCCCTCATGGAGGGAGCCTGAAACAGAACGGTCAAGCAAAGGCCCCCTCCCCGAGGGGGCTGTCACCGCAAGGTGACTGGGGGAGTTCGCTTAACCCTCGATCGGGCTCAGGTCACTCTGCTTGCCGCCGTAGATGCCCATGGGCTCAACGTGGATGCCGGCAACGGAGACCAGGTGGGTGCCCTTCTCCTCATTGAAGTTGTCCAGGTAGGGCTGATGCTGGAAGTAGTTGGTGTCGCACTGGCCATCCTCAACGATGGTGTTGGGGATCACATAGTCATCGTACTCCTGGATGTCCAGCGTAATGCCCTTGTCGGCCAGGATCTGCTTGCAGACCTCCAGGATCTCGCAGTGGGGAGCGGGGGTGGCAGCGCAGCTGACGGTCTCGCCGTTCAGTGCGTCATAATCGATGGAAGGATCATAGCCGTCGGTGGGATTCTCCACAACAGAGACCACAGCGCCGCCGTAGCTCTCGGTCATAAAGTCCTTGACCTGCTGGCTCTGCAGGGCAGCGACCAGAGCCTTGATCTTGGGCTCCTCCTCATTGCCTTCCTTGCAGACCAGAACGTTGACGTAGGCAGAGGTGCCATCCTCCATGGCCAGAGCGTCGGTCATGGGGTCCAGACCGGCGGAGATGGCGTAGTTGGAGTTGATGACAGCGTAGTCCTCATCCTGCAGAACGTTGGGCACCTGAGCAGCCTCGACCTCGTCCACATTGACGTTCAGGGGGTTCTCCTCGATATCGTTCTTGGTGGCGGTCAGGCCTGCATCTGCCTTCAGCTTGAAGAAGCCGTTCTTCTCCAGCAGGGTCAGAGCGCGGGCCTCGTTGGTGGTGTCGTTGGGAACAGCGACCTTGATCTTGTCCAGCTTGGCAGCGGTGGAGGCAGCCTCAGAGGATGCAGCGCCGGAAGCGGCGGAGCTTGCGGTGGAGGAAGAGCCGCCGCAGGCGGTCAGGGCAGCGGCAGCAGCGGCCACGCCGGAAACTTTCAGAAAATTACGACGAGTGATCTTAGACATTTTGTTTTCCCTCTCTACTTTTACAAAAATGTTTTTGTGCGGTGCGGCACAATCCGCACCCTTTGCACCGGAAGCAAAATAAAAAACGCTTCCGTCCTCAGCGGGCATACACCCACAAGGACGAAAGCGTAAAACTTCCGTGGTACCACCTTGGTTTACTGTCCCCTCACAGAGACAGCCTCACTGCTGCGGCGTTTTGCAACGCGACAACCGGACGCTGTAACGGGCGCTCCCGTCGCAGGCTTAGCACTCTTGCACTTCGCCCCCGCGGCTCCGAGACCATTTTCAGTTCCCTGTTTCCTGCCCTTTTCCACCGCCCGGGCTCTCTGGAAGGATCAATGCGAAAACCTACTCTTCTCTTCACAGCCATTTTTGTGATATTGCATACATAATACCCCACTCTTCCGGGTTTGTCAACCCTTTCAACGAAGTTTTTCAGTAGGGAATTGCCCGCTTACTGCCGGCCGGCATCCTGCTCCGTGCTGTACAGCACCATCAGGTGGTTGGCGCTGGCCTCCAGCTGGGATTTTGCCTGACGGAGGTTCGCTTCCTCGGTCTCGTTCATCTTTTCGGGCTTATCCTTGCGCAGGCAGCGGCGCAGGCTGGCAAGGTCGTTCTTGACTCGGTTCTTCTCGTCCTTGTCCAGCTCCTTTTTGCACTTGGAGAGGGCCTCATCCACCTTGTAAGCCAGCATCTCGGCCTGGTTGTGGAGCTCCAGCCGCTCCCTGCGGCGGGTATCCTCCTCCTCATAGGCGGCGGCATCGGCCATGGCGCGCTGGATCTCGTTCTCAGAAAGATTGGTGCTGCCGGTGATGGTGATGTTCTGCTCCCGGCCGGTGCCCAGATCCTTTGCAGACACCTTGACCACGCCGTTCACATCGATGTCAAAGGTGACCTCGATCTGGGGCTTGGAGGAGAAGCCGGAGCGGATGCCGGTGAGCTTGAATTTACCCAGGCTCTTGTTGTCGCGGGCAAAGTGGCGCTCGCCCTGCAGCACGTTGATCTCCACGCTGGTCTGCATGGGGCGGGCCGTGGTAAAGATCTGGCTCTTGCGGGTGGGAATCATGCTGTTGCGGGTGATGAGGGGGGTGGCCACGCCGCCCAGCGTCTCAATGGACAGCGTCAGCGGGGTGACATCCATTAGCACAAGGCCCTGCGCGGCCGCACCGGTGGCACCGGCCAGCTTTCCGCCGCCCTGCAGCAGGCCGCCCTGCACGGCGGCACCCATGGCCACGCATTCATCGGGGTTCAGGGTGTGGCTGGGCTCACAGCCCAGCAGCTCCCGGACCTGCCGCTCCACAGCGGGCATCCGGGTGCTGCCGCCCACCAGCAGGACTTTGCCCAGCTGGCTGGCGGAAAGCCCGGCATCCCGCAGGGCGTTCTGCACCGGCTGAACGGTGCGGGCCAGCAAGTCACCGGTCATCATCTCAAACTGGGGGCGGCCCAGGCTCAGATCCAGATGGTGGGGGCCATCCTTGCCCACCGCGATAAACGGCAGGTTCAGCTGAGCGGAAAGCGCGCTGGAAAGCTCCTTCTTGGCCTTTTCCGCTTCCTCCTTCAGGCGGCCCATGGCGGCGGGGTCCTTGGTCAGATCGATGCGGTCAGATCTGCGGAACTCCGCCACAGCCCACTCGACGATGCGCTCGTCAAAGTCGTCGCCGCCCAGATGGGTGTCGCCGCCGGTGGCCAGCACCGTAAAGGTGCCGTCCTCGATCTCAATGATCGAAACATCAAAGGTGCCGCCGCCCAGATCATAGACCAGGATCTTCTGGGGAGCTTCGTTGTCCAGGCCATAGGCCACCGCGGCGGCGGTGGGCTCGTTGATGATGCGCAGAACATTCAGGCCCGCAATGCGGCCCGCGTCCTGAGTGGCCTTGCGCTGGCTGTCGTCAAAATAGGCAGGCACGGTGATGACGGCCTCGGTCACCGGCTCGCCCAGGTAGCTCTCGGCATCGCGGCGGATCTTGGTCAGGATCATGGCGCTGATCTCCTGCGGGGTCAGGTCTCTGCCATCGATATGCACCCGGTGATCAGAACCCATGTACCGCTTGATGCTGGACACCGTGCGGCCGGAGTTTGTGGCGATCTGGCGCTTTGCCGCGCCGCCCACCAGACGCTCGCCATCCTTGGTAAAGGCCACCACGCTGGGGGTGGTGCGCTCGCCCTCGGCGTTGGTGATGACCACAGGCTTGCCGCCCTCCACCACCGCCACGCAGGAGTTGGTGGTACCAAGGTCGATTCCGATCACTTTGCTCATAGTGCTTGTCCTCTTTTCTTCGGCGCAGAATATTTCCTTGAATATCTTACCGGTTTCCTATGACGATTTCTTAGAACAAATGTAAAGAAACTGTGTTTCAGGCATTTTTATCGTCGGCCAGCAGCTGATCGGTCAGCAGTTCAGCCTCCCGCAGCCAGTCGGCAGCATCCGTTTCGCCCTCGGCCTGCAGGATCCGAAAGCCCTGCACGGCTTCGGCCACCTGCAGCAGCGCCTTTTTGCGGGAGAGGTACTGGGTCTCGTACTGGGCAAGACGCAGGCAGACCTGCGGGGTGTAGGCGATGTCCGGCACCTCCCGGGCAGCGCTCTGGGCGCGGCGGTAGTATTGCAGGGTCTCCGCCATCTCCCCACCCGATGCGGCACAGTCATCCCCCAGGGCGATCATGGCCTGCACCTCCCCGGCCTGTGCGGCCTTTTTCCACATCCGCCGGGCCTGGGTCTTATTCTTCCGGGTACCCCGGCCATAATACAGGCAGTCCCCCAGGGCAGAAAGCGCCTCTGCGCTGCCCGCCTCGGCGGCGGCAGTGTAGCGGGCCGCCGCCTCCGGCCAATCCCCGGCCCGGGCGGCGGCGTGCCCGGCTTCCAGCTCCTGAGCGCCGGGGTTGTCGCTTCCCCGCTCCGATCTCAGCAGCCCGCTGAGCAGGGAGACATCCAGCGTGGCAGAGCTTGTCCACGGATCCAGCACCACACCATCGATACCGTCCGTTTCCAGCGCATACTCCATGGCGCTGCGCAGGCTGCGCTCCACCATGGGGCGGGTTGCGCTGGCCTTTTCCGCCTCGGCGTTCTTTACCGAAGTGAACAGCGGCAGATAGTGCCGCTCTTTCCGGGCGTGGAGCAGCCAGGGCGGCAGGCCCTCGGCCCGCTCCTCCGGGATGGGCAGATGCGCCCAGGGGGCGGCCCCGCTCTGGGGGTCCACCGCCGCATCCAGCGGAACCAACACCTTGGTCTGCAATTCCAGCGCATAGTTCAGGGCGTTCATCAGGCTCCAGAAATGTTCCTCGTTCTGCTCCCGGTATAGCCGCGCCACGGCCTCCTCCACAAACGGGCAGCCTGTGCCCACCGGCCCGTACTGCGGCGCAGTCCGCTTTTTTCCGCTGCCCACCGGCCGGAAGCGCCGACCGCCCATGTTGTATGCCATTTATCTCACCCTTCTTTTTCATCAATAGGATAAGTATAGCAGGAATCCGCAAATTTCACAATATTTTCCCGCAGGCAGGCCGCACGCAAAAACAGCAGGCGGCTGCACATGGCCGTCTGCTGTTCGGTTCACTCTTCTACCGGTTTTGCCGCATCGTCCAGATAGTCCTCGATGCTGCCGATGCTGTACCGGTTCTCGTTGGCTTCCACGCTCCGTGCACTGGCATCGTAGCAGGCTTCCAGAATGGGCATCACTGGCTGCTGGCCCTCTGGGTCGGTCAGATGTCCGATGGCCCGGGCCTCATAGTAGTTGTCGATGATCTGGTTCACGATCCGTTTGCGGTCACGGAGCGGAGTCTGCAGGTTGGCCAGCTGCTCCTGCCGGATGCCGCAGCTGTTGCTGCCGTGGTCGCCGAACAGGATGTAATACTCCTGCTCGATCTCCAGCGGTGCAGCCTGATGCAGGTAATAATCCGCCAGTACCCGCCGCTTTTTCTCCGTGCTGAAGCCCTTGATATCCTCCATGCCGCGCGGAAAGAGTTCCGGATGCCGGATCCACATTTCATAGGGCCCCACCGGCAGGTGCAGAGTATCGAATACATCCAGATAATCCTCCAGCGCAATGCGGATCTCGCCCCGCTCCCATTTCTGAATGGTGCGCTTGTCCCGCCCCAGCATATCCGCAAGCTCCTGCTGGGATCTGCCCGCCACGTTCCGGGCAAAGGCAATGGCTTCCCCGATTCGGTTCCGGTAGTTGGTCATATTCTTTCCCTCCTGACACACACTTGTCCACCAGGCATTCCAACGTCTGGCGACATAAAATACTTTCCTCTGGATAAAAGGATAATGGTTTGTCCCGCCTTCTGTCAAGAGTTGCAAATTCAATCACTTCACGTCAAATTTTTGTTAAATGTGTCATTCAAGCCGGACAGCCGCCTTTTTTGCAGAGATTTCGCCGCTCTGTGGGGCAGCCGCTCCCTGTCTTAAACAACATTCGGGCCATTTTGTCCTTTTTCACCTGCCGGAGGCGGCCGGATGTGTCAGGTACATCACAGCATGCAACGCAAAATATTTTTTGAAAAAAATTCCTCTTCGGCAAGTTTTTCCCAGCGCATCCGTTTCCATACACGCAAAAACCGCCCATAGCTGTCAAAAACAGCCATGGGCGGGTGCTTTTTCTTTATGCCAGTTTATTCAGCCTTACGGCTACGTAGGGGTCCGGGAGCTTGAGCTCGTCAGCAAGGTCGGCTTCAGATTCGTACTTCTCCGCCGCCATGCCCACCACAACGCTGCACACGTCAAAGCGTCCGGCGGGCGAAAGGGCCGTGACCTTGGCTTCTCCATCGGCAATGGCGGTCACCACGCCATCCGCATCCACGGTAACGACACCGGGGTTGCTGCTGACCCATGTAATGGGCACGCTGCCGCCGCCTTCCACCGCAACGGTGGCCGTCAGGCGCTCCTGGGTGCCCACGATGCGGAGCAGCAGGTCACTCTTGTTCAGGGTCACCTTGCCGATATCCGAAGTCACCGTGACGCTGCATCGCAAAGCCTGGCCGTTGGAGACCATTGCCGTGATGGTGGTGGTGCCCGCCGCCTGAGCCGTGACAAGGCCCTTGTCGCTGACTGTGGCAACCTCAGGGTTGCTGCTCATCCACTGGTAGACATAGAGGAAGGAGTGGTCGCTGTTGGTCAGCTGGAGCTGGTGGGTGGGGTGCAGGTCATTGTACTGCAGCACAAGACTCAGGCTGGTGGTATCCAGCGTGGGCTTTTTTCTGGCTGCTTCTTCATTTTTGCGGGTCACGGTCACCTTGCAGGCGGCACGTTCGCCGTGGTCGGAGATAGCGGTGATGATGGCAGTGCCTGCATTGCGGCCCGTCACCTTGCCGTCGCCATCCACCGTGGCAACATTGGAGTTGCTGCTCATCCAGACGATGAAGTAATAATCGCTCTGTCCGCTGGTGTACAGGTAGCCCTTGGGGCGGGGGTCATCATCGGTGATCTCCAGCTCCATCTCGGTCAGCTCCAGTTCCAGCTTGGAACCGGTTCCGGTCAGGCCTGTCAGCACACCGGGCGCGGCCTGCGCGGGCAAAGGGGCAGCCAGCAGGGCCCCGCTCAGAGCCAGCAGGGCCAGAAGCCGCCCCGCGGTTTGGAATTTCCATTTCATTGGGTCGAACTTCCCTCCTTGTTTCATCCCATGGGATCAAAGGAATGCCGCACACATGGAAAAATTTCGCGTCCATGATTTTTCTCACTATTGATTTATTTTACACGTCCGGCCAATGTGGGTCAAGTTTTTCGCCCAAAGTGCTGTGCTTTCGCACCTGATTTCGTGGACTATACCAGTTTTTCCGGAAAATTTTGTGCAAAAAGAACGCCGCAGTCCCGGCGTGGGAGCTGCGGCGTTCCGGACAGGATCAATAATTGTGCTTTTTCAGCTCAAAGTAGCTCTGGGGATGTGCGCAGACCGGGCACTTCAGGGGAGCCGACTTGCCGATATAGGTGTAGCCGCAGTTCCGGCACTGCCAGACCTGCTGCTCTTCCCGGGCAAAAACCTTGTTGTTCTTCAGGTTCTCGGCCAGCTCACGGTAGCGCTCCTCGTGCTCTTTCTCGATCTGCGCCACCATGGTGAACAGGGCAGCCAGCTGGGTAAAGCCCTCTTCCTTGGCCTCTGCGGCCATCCGGGGGTACATCTCGGTCCACTCGTCGTGCTCGCCGCCGGCTGCCATTTCCAGGCAGGTCATGGTATCGGGGATGGAGCCGCCGTTCAGGGCCTTGAACCACATCTTGGCGTGCTCCTTCTCGTTGGCAGCCGTCTCCTCAAAGATCGCTGCCAGCTGCTCATAGCCCTCCTTCTTGGCCACGCTGGCGAAGAAGGTATACTTGTTGCGGGCCTGGCTCTCGCCTGCAAAGGCTTCCCACAGGTTTTTCTCGGTCTTGGTACCCTTGAGTTCCATATTCATGCTCTCCTTTTGTTTGTGCGGTGTATCATTTCGCCGCCGGTGACCGCCGGGGCGTTCCTTCTGCACTGATTATACCAGAGTTCCGAATTGAAATCAAGAATAATTCCTATTTATTTTGAGAGTATTTCTCAGTTATGCTGTTTCAGAGCGCAGACCGCAATGCTCAAAGCACTCCAAGCTGCCTGATACATCAGGACAGCGGCCACCGACAGGGTGCCGATGCTGCCCGCGTAGGTCAGCAGAGCACCGATGACCACCGAGAACCAGACCGAGACCATCTGCACCGTGGTGGCGCTCGTCTCGGCGTTCTGGGCCTTTTCCGCCGCGCGCAGGCCGCCGATCAGGCTGGCAAAGCCCTTATCATGCAGCATACAGCAGCGGGCAGTCTCGTCCGGCTGGGCAGGGGTCAGCGCACTGCACTGCTCCTGATCCAGCAGAGTGATCATCCCCTCGGGCAGATGGTAAGCCTCGGTGATGTGGCGGGCCGTCAGGCTGGGGTCCTCGCAGGTGACCAGCAGGCGGATGTTCTCCCGCTGCAGCACCTCCAGCCCGCGGGCGGCGTTGCGGCCGCCCACATAATGGAGCACGAACATGGCGTGCAGGCTGCCGGAAACAGCCAGATACAGGATCTGCAGCGCGCCGTTCTGGGAGTGCTCATCCTCGTACTCCTGCTCAGGCAGGGGCACGCCCTCCCGCTCCATGTACAGCCGGTTGCCGATGAGCACCCGGTTGTTATCGCACCAGGCGGCAAAGCCAAGGCCGTGGTGGACCTCCAGATCCTTCACAGGGTACAGGATCTCGGTGCGGTCCTCGATGATCTGACGGAACAGGCCCCGCAGGGTCTCGCAGCTGTGGTTGAGGATGCTGGCCGCATAGAGGATGGCGCGGTCGATGCGGCCGCCCTTGAAGATGCGGATGTCCTCCAGATTCACGCTGTCGGCGGTAAAGAGCTCGTCGGCATCCACCTGCACGGTGTCCACACCGCCCAGTTCCTCAATGGCAGCCCAGCCGGGCACCACGGCACCGGCGGCGGCAGCGGTCTTTTGCAGGCGCAGAGACGCGATGCCCGCAACCAGGGTGGAGGACAGCGGTGCACCCATGCAGAGCATGGAGGTCAGGGCTGCGGCCATGCCGTTGGGCCCGCCGCCAAACAGCAGGAACACCAGCCCGCTGAGCACGGCGGCACCCAGCAGGATCAGGGCTGTCTTGCGGGCGCGGCGCTCACTGGCACGCTCCCCGAAGCTCTGCTCCACCAGTGCTTCGTCCCACTGGACAGGGCGGCTGAGCAGCACCCAGGGGTCTTTCTGATCCAGGCTCCGGGCCAGCACCCGGATCAGGTCCTTATCCCGGACACGGAACGCGCCCTGCAGCCCCTCGGGGGATCGGGCGGCAAGGTCGTAGCCGTTTCTGACGGCAGTCAGCAGGACACGGCTGCCCAGCAGGGCCAGGAACAGGCCCAGTGCGGCCACGCCGGAAAGCAGCGTCCAGCTGGAGTTCTGATAGCTCTGGGCGTTGAGCAGGGCGACCGCAGCCTGCACCAGCGCACCGCAGGCAGCCAGCGCCGGCATGGTGTCTGCACTGGGGCGGCCCTTGAGGCCCTGCAGGCCATCCCGCAGGACAGGCCAGCCCACAGCCAGCGCACCGGCCAGAAAGAGCAGGTTGGCAGCATAGAACGCCGCCGGGGCGATCACGGGGTCAAGGGAGGCCACAGGGGCCAGCAGCCCCTCGGCAACAAGGCCAAAGTGGAGCAGCACCACGGCAAGGATGCCCTCCAGCACACACCGCAGCGTCAGCTCCGCGCCCATCCGGCGGAGCTTCTCCCCCACCTGCTCGGGCGTTTCCGGCTCGGCTTCTTCTGCTGGCTTCTCCTCAGCCTCCGGTGCGGCAGGGGCCGCTTCCTCAGCAGGCTGGGCCGGGGCCTCCTCTGCCGGGGCGGCAGGCCGGGTGGGTGCCTCGTCCTCTTCCAGCCCCATCAGCGGCAGGCTCATGCTGTCGTCCTTGCTGGGGGCCTCGGTGCGGGTAGGGGCCTGCGGCTCGTTCTCGTCCGCGCCCTTGCCAAAGAACTGGAAAGCCGTTTCCGGTTCCGGCTCAACCTCTGGCGCGGCTTCCGGGGCAGACTTCGCCTGCTTTACCGACTGATCCTCGGCAAACACCATGGGGATGGCCGGGCCCTCAGGCGCTGCGGGAGCTTCCGGCTCCACGGCCAGCACCTCTTCGGGGGCATCCTGCACCTCCTCCACCGGGGCGGGCTTGGGGGTGCCATAGAGCATGGCCTTGAGTTCGGCCATCTCTGCATCCTCCTGCTGCTCCTGCGGGGTCAGGGGTTCCCGGCGGCGGGGCGGCTCCGGCTTTTTCTCGGGCTGGGGTGCGGGCCGGGGTTCCGGCTTCGGCGCTGCGGGGGCTTCCGGCGCAGTGGGCAGAGCCACAGGCTCTGCTTCCTCCAGCTCTCCGGGCTCCAATGCCAGCTCCAGGCCGGCCTCGGCTTCTTCCTCATGGCCCAGCACGATCTCCCCCGTGGGCGGCAGCTCATTCTGCACGGCCGGGGCGGCGGCTGGCTCCTCTTTGTCTTTTTCGCGGTGAAAGAGCTTGCCCAGCAGGCTGCTGGTGCTCTCCTTTTCCTCATCGCGGCGCTTCATCTCTTCGGGCACCTGTGCCACGCTGGTGCTGAAAAACGTGCGGAACTTCTCGTTCTGCGCATCGATCTCTTCCTGTGTCAGCTCTTTGCGCTTATCATCCTTTGGCATCCTAGTCCCTCCCTGTTCTGGTCACGGCGGTCTGGCCGCTGTTTCTTACTCTGCGGCGCGCTGGCTCTGGATCTCGTACAGGATGATGCCAGCTGCCACCGAGACATTGAAGCTGTCCACACCGGTGCCCTGAGCGGCCATATCCAGCCGCACCACACCATCGCAGAGCTTTTTCACCAGCTGAGATACACCGCTGCCCTCGCTGCCCAGAACCAGTGCGATGGGGCCGGTCAGGTTGTTCTTGCGCAGGGGCACACCATCCATATCGGCACAGTAGACGAACACCCCCTGATCCTTCAGGCGGCGGATGGTCTCGCCGATGTTGGCCACGCGGGCCACAGGCAGGCGCTCGGCCGCACCGGCGCTGGACTTGATGACGGTGGGGGTCACGGACGCGCCGCCCCGCTTGGGGATGACGATGCCGTGGGCTCCGCACAGCAGAGCAGAGCGCATCACCGCGCCCAGATTATGGGGGTCCTCGATGCCGTCACTCAGCACCAGGAAAGGGGGCTCCCCCTTCTCTCTGGCAACGTTCAGCAGGTCCTCCACGGTCACATATTCGATCTCGCTGGCAAAGGCAGCCACGCCCTGATGGCTCTCGGTGCCGGTCATCAGGCGCAGCTTGTTGGGATGCACCCGCTTGACCGCGGCCCCGGCCTCCTTGGCCATGGCGATATAGTAAGCTGCCACGGCGGGGGCCATGCCCTCCGCGATCAGCACGGTATCCACGCCGGAACCGCTCTTGAGCAACTCGGTCACGGGGTTTTTGCCGTAGACCAGGCTCTCATTCTTGGGCTGCTCCTCCGTGCTGCTGCGGCGGGGGCGGCGCGGCATTTTCTGTTCGTCCATTGATGTGTTCTCCTTCCATTCTATGGCAAGGCGGGCCGTTTGAGCCGCGCCATGGTTTCGTTCTGTTTCAGTTTTACTATATTTTGACACTGATACATTCTAAAGTATAGCATACCCCGGCATTCTTCGCAATGTTTGCCGAAGGCAAAAGTTTTCCACATTCAGCAGGCTATACAATCGGTAATTCGGCTCAAATTTTTCCACATGTTGAAAACCCGGTGGAAAATGTTCAAAAATCAAGTTTGTACGCCCACTTTCCAGGTGGAATTCCACAGTTTCCACCGAGTTTTCAACCTCCCGGGTTCGACACGCAAACTTTCCGCCGTACTTTTTGTAAAATTCAAGTCGGAATTATGACAATTTTTTGAAGGGAGATCCAGTGGTTTTTGCCAGAATCTCCAACATCAAAATGCCCAATGTGAATTTGTGTTGAAAACGCCGCGGGAACCGCCTTGATTTTATCCTGTAATTGGGGTATACTACCCTTAGGTTCGTTAAAGGATGCGCAATCTTGTATCCAAAACGGCTTTTTCACCCCAAAATGATTTTGCGGAGGTAATGAATAATGTTGGTAAATGCAACCGAAATGCTGATCAAGGCACGCGATGGCCACTATGGTGTGCCCCAGTTCAACATCAACAATCTGGAGTGGACCAAGGCAGTCCTGACCGCCTGCGAGGAAATGAAGAGCCCCGTTATCCTGGGTGTCTCTGAGGGCGCAGGCAAATACATGACCGGCTTCAAGACCGTTGCCGCCATGGTCAGCTCCATGGTGGAGACCATGGGCATCACCGTTCCCGTTGCCCTGCACCTGGACCACGGCACCTACGAGGGCTGCAAGGCCTGCGTTGAGGCCGGCTTCTCCTCCATCATGTTCGACGGCAGCCACTACTCCATCGAGGAGAACGTGGAAAAGACCAAGGAGCTGGTCGCTCTGGCACACTCCAAGGGCCTGAGCATCGAGGCCGAGGTCGGCTCCATCGGCGGCGTTGAGGACGGCGTTGTGGGCGCTGGCGAGATCGCAGACCCCGCTGAGTGCGCAAAGATCACCGATCTGGGCATCGACTTCCTGGCTGCCGGCATCGGCAACATCCACGGCGTTTACCCCGCCAACTGGAAGGGCCTGGACTTTGAGGCTCTGGACCGCATCCACAAGGCTACCAACAACATTCCTCTGGTCCTGCACGGCGGCACCGGCATCCCCGACGAGATGATCCAGAAGGCCATCAGCCTGGGCGTTTCCAAGATCAACATCAACACCGAGTGCCAGCTGGTCTTTGCTGAGGCCACCCGCAAGTACATCGAGGCTGGCAAGGATCAGCAGGGCAAGGGCTTCGACCCCCGCAAGCTGCTGGCGCCCGGCGCTCAGGCCATCATCGACAAGTGCAAGGAAAAGATCGAGCTGTTCGGCTGCGCAGGCAAGGCCTGAGCAGAAGCGCATCTCCTGAGCACATTCCCGCCCCATAAATGATATTGCCCCGCTGTTCTGTGATGCACAGAACAGCGGGGCATTTTTTTGTAAGCCAGTCCGCAAAAAGGGGGGCTGCTGCACCGGTTTTCCCGTGTGCCGCAGCCCCTCTTCTTTACTGGTTCAATTTTGCAAACGCTTCCCGCACATCGCCGGAGAAGTAGAGCGTGCCCAGTGCGCACACGGGGCCGGTGCCCCCAAGGGCGACCGCCCGGGCCACACCGGCTTCAATGGTGGAAGCGGGCTCGGCCCTGCCGCCCCGGGCGCGGATCTGTTCGGCCAGCGTCTCAGCGGGCATGGCGCGGGGGGTATGGGCCGCTACGGTGACGAACTGCCCGGCCAGCGGCAGGAGCAGTGCCAGCATCTCGTCCACATCCTTGTCCGCCATGATGCTGAGCAGGAACACGAACTTCTGCCCCGGAAAGCGGTCCCGCAGGCTCTGCACGGTGGCCCGCATTCCGTGGGCGTTGTGGCTGCCATCCAGCAAAAAGGCGGGCGAATGCCGCAGCAGCTCGAACCGGCCCGGCCAGCGCACCTGTTCCAGACCGGCGCGGATGGCGCTGTCCGGGATGTTCCAGCCCCGGCTGCGCAGCACCCGCAGGGCCGTAATGGCCGTGGCGGCGTTCCGGGGCTGATAGCTGCCGATCAGGGGCAGGCGGATGCCGTTCAGGCCGTCAAAATCAAAGGTGACAGCATCCAGATCCCCGTCCTCGATGGTCAGCCTGCTGAGATCCACGACAGTCAGCGGCGCGTGCCGCTCTGCCGCCGTACGGGCGATGACGGCATCGGCCTCGGGCACACCGCCATAGCTCACCACCGGACTGCCCGGCTTGATGATGCCCGCCTTGGCCGACGCGATATCGGCCAGGGTGGGGCCCAGCTCCTTCACATGATCCATGCCCAGCGCCGTGATGACCGCGCACTCCGGCGGGTCGATGACGTTGGTGGAATCCAGCGTGCCGCCCAGGCCCACCTCCAGCACCACGATGTCGCATTTCGTCTCAGCGAACCAGAGCATCCCCAATGCCGTGATGATCTCGAACTCAGTGGGGATATCGGTCATGGCATCGGCAGCGGGCTTCACACGCTCCACCAGCCGCACCAGCGCCTCATCCGGGATCTGTTGGCCATTTACCTGTATGCGCTCGTTGAACCGGTTGATAAAGGGCGAGGTATACAGGCCCACCCGGTAACCCGCCGCCTGCAGGCAGGAGGCCAGCATGGCCGCCGTGCTGCCCTTGCCGTTGGTGCCCGCCACATGGATGAATTTCAGCTGCTTGTGCGGATCTCCCAGTGCGGCCAGCAGGGTCCGGGTGCGGGTCAGGCCCGGCTTGTGCCCTGCCCACTGGACGGCGTGGATATAGTTCAGCGCTTCTTCATAGTTCATTGTGCAATGCCTCGGATCGTTTTATTCTCCAGCAGCAGGCGCACCAGCACGGTGTTCACCGCCGCCAGGACCAGCGCGTTGGGAATGCGGGTCACCAGCACGCTCCACGGATAGTTATAGAAGAGGTGGAGTGCCAGCGAGTTGATGACAATGGAGCCCACCGCATGGCCGGCAAACACGCTGATCTGGGTGCGCAGGCCCAGCCGCAGGTTGGGCAGGGCGCGCCAGAGAAGCCCCGCCGTCAGGCCGATGGAGCCTGCCCCCAGCGTGATCAGCGGATTGATGGCGTAGCCGGAAAGGGTGCCGCCGATCATATCGGCCACTGCACCCACGGCAAAGCCCTCCACCGGCCCGAACAGCACAGCGGCCAGCAGGGTGGGCAGGCTGCCCAGGTTGAACCGGACAAAGCCGGTGGAAATGCTCAGCACCCGGGCAAACACGATGCTCATGGCAGTGAGCAGGGCCAGCATGGTGAGCTTGCGGACGGAATTTCTGGAATGGTTCATATCAATTGTCCTCCCCTGTTTCGGGAACCGCGGGGCGGGCAATGCAAAACGCCCTCCCCTGTGACAAACCGCACAAAGGAGGGCGTGATTCAACGGTTCACATCCAGACAGGGCCGCAGACGGCCCCGTCTGCACCCAAGTCCATGCAGCAGCGGGATGCAGGCCATGCACCGCGGGTCTTACCTTCGTCCGCAGCACAACTCCCCGTTGATGCGGCACTTAACGCGCATGGCCTTACTCTGTTGATGGTCTTATTATATGCCTTTTTCCGTCCCATTGCAACCACAACTCCCATCATCTTTCCCAATTCGCGGGGCAGATTTTTGGCGGGGTGCACAATTCCGGCCTACACAAAAAGCCCTCCGGTGCGTCTCGTCCCGGAGGGCTTTTGGGTACAAATGGGCTGGTCAATTACTGCACATCGGTCAGCTCAGCCAGCTTGTGGAAGATCTCGGTGTTGTCATACACGCCGCGGAACTTGTCTGCACCCTGACCACGGGCGTAGAGGTTCACCATGGCACCGGTGTGGGCGTAGGTGGTGTGATCCACACCGGACTTGTGGTTGATGGTGTGGCAGATGGCCATGCTGAAGGGGATGTAGGTGCCATACAGCTCGTAATCCTGCTGGCTCATCTTGCTCTGGCTGGAAGAGCCGACCTTGAGGGTGCGCTCGTAAGCGGTGCGCAGGTTCTCCACCTCGTAGTCGGTCAGCAGCAGCTTGCCTGCGTTGGCGGCATCGGGGTCGGTGGGCAGGGTCAGGCCGAAGTTTGCCTTCACATCCTGCATTGCAGTTTCAAAGGGAGTCTGATTCTTCACGTAGTGATTCACATAGGTGGAATCGAACTTTGCGTAGGACATCTTCTGGTGGGCCAGGTTGGTCAGGAAGGTATCGTAGTTGGTGGTCTTGTAGCCAATGCCCAGGCCGCCGGTCTCGTGGTCAGCGGTCACCAGGATCAGGGTATCATCGGGATGCTGGGCGTAGAACTCCACAGCGGCCTGCACCGCGTTGTGCATCTCGATCACATCATGGATGGAGGCAGCGGCATCGTTGGCGTGACAGGCCCAGTCGATCTTGCCGGACTCCACCATCATAAAGAAGCCGTTGCTGTTGTCCAGCAGCTCAATGCCCTTGCGGACATAGTCGGTCAGCTGCCACTCTCCCGGAGCGGCATCCATGGCGTAGTTCATGGCCTTGCCGTCGGCCAGATTCTCGGCAATGATCAGGGTCTTGCCTGCCCCGGCCTTCAGGGCAGCAGCACCGGCCTGGGTGGTGACAACGTTGTAACCGGCCTGTGCAGCCACCTCGTGGTTGTTGGGGCCGGTGCCATCGCCGTTCACCTTCTGGAACTCGCCGCCTGCGAAATACTCAAAGCCGGAGTTTGCCAGCTCCACGCCGATCTGATAGTAGTTCTTGCGGGTCTTCTGGTGTGCATAGAAGGCAGCAGGGGTGGCGTGGTCAATATTCACCGTGGAAACGATGCCAACCTTGTAGCCCTTCTGCTTATGGAGCTTCTCCGCAATGGTCTCATAGGGCACATCACGGGTCCAGGGGCACATATTGATGACACCGCTCTCGGTCTTTTTGCCGGAAGCGATGGAGGTGGCGGTGGAAGCGGAGTCCGGGCAGAAGGAGGTGCTGTCGTAGGTGGTCACGCTGCCCACCTCCGGGAACTGGGTAAAGCTCAGCTCTGCCTCGGTGATGGCACCGTTGTTGGTGACAGTGCCCTGATAGAAGCGGGCAGACTGGATCTGGGCAGTGCCCATGCCATCGCCGATGAACAGGAAGATGTACTTGGGCTTCTTCTGGAACAGGCCAAAGCAGTTCTCCTCGTCAGCTGCGGTGGAAGCAGCCGGAGCGGCAGCGTTTGCAGCCACAGGGGCAGCAGTCATCAGACCGGCGGCAGATGCCACAGCACCCACTTTCAGGAAACTGCGGCGGGACATTTTATGTTCTTTCATACGATAATTCCTCTCTTATCCTGAGCCCTCCCGGGCCCTGTTGCAATGTATCCTGGGAACGGTTCTATTGTACCTGTTCGGAGAAAGAGGGGAAACCATGGTAAGGCAAATCTTAGGTAAACCTTGGGCAATGAAAAACAGGCATTGGTAAAAAACAGGTGGTCTTTGTAAAATCGGATTGTTCCTGCCCGCGGGCACTTTTATTCCGTCAGGATTCACCCCGGATCGGTTGCATCCGGTGGGTAAATCGTGTATACTGTAACCCGATTTTTATTTGCGGAGGGAGGGGTGCACATGTCCGTTTTGTGTCTGGGCGAAGTCTGGCTGGAGCTGAACGCCGCCGCGGCTCCGGAGCTGACGGAGACATTCCGGGCGCAGACCGGCGGCTGGGGTGCAGGCTTCTGCCGCCGGTACGCCGCATTGGGCGGACAGGCGGCTCTGCTGGCCCAGCTGGGAGCCGACCCCTTTGGCCGCAAGCTGGCGGCCCAGCTTGCCGGGGATGGTGTGGATTGCTCCCTGCTCTGCTTCACGGATGCCTTCCCCACACCGGTGGTGTTCACCGGAGCAGACACCGCTCTGCCCTACCGTGCCCACACCGCCGGGCTGGCCCTTGGGCCGGAGCAGCTGGAGGCCGCCCCGTTCCGGGGAGCCTCTGCCTTCTGTTTTTCCTCCGCCGGGCTGGTGGACAGCCCCCTGCGGCTGGCCCACCTCAAGGCCCTTGCCGCCGCCCGGGATGCCGGGGCGCTCTGCTGCTATCTTCCCCGGCTGGCGCAGGCCGCGCCCTACTGGCCGCAGCGGGAGGCTCTGTGCCAGACCGCCCTGCAGTTTCTTGACCGGGCAGACGTTCTCTTTTTAGAGGAGAGCGACCTGCTCCTCCTCTTCGGCTCCCGGGAGCTGCGCACAGCCCTATTTGTCCTGTTCACCGGCCATGTGCAGCTGATCTTTTTCTACAAAAAGGACAGGATTCTCGCCTTTACACGCAGCGTTATGGCTTCTGCCGCAAAAAAAGACCAGAGCCCCGCTCTGGTCTTGTATCGGATGGAACAAATGGGGATCCATGTAATAGATCTGCCACAGTTAAGGGAGCATGTACTAGAACAGTTACTGAGTAACGATGCAAACACAACGGAATGCCAAGGGCTCCCCTATTAGGGCAACAACGACGACCGCCGCCAGCGGTGAACCCGAGGACGTGAACCTGGCTCCCACCAAAGTTGACAGTTTTGCCAAGGGCTCCCCTACTAGGGGAGCTGGCACGGCGACAGCCGTGACTGAGAGGTTTAACTCTTAGCCAAACAAAAACAGCCAGCGCCGTGGAAAGGAGGAGAAAGCGGCGCTGGCTGTGTATGAGAACTCCCAAACATTTGCGGCTGTCAGGAGATGGTTGGTAGTCTGTCCGCCGCCTTGGCTATTGCCTCGCATCAGCAGGGGACAGTGTTTTTTCAAAGGGGCCGCGCCGCCCGGTTTCTGCCGGAGATGCACGGCTTTCATTGCCTGCATGGCATCTTGGGAGGTTGTTTTTCTGTTCCTCCCTGACTGCACCCTTATTGTACAGGATAAAAATGGAGTTTCTTTGTGAGGAATTTGAACAAATTGAAAATAAACGGAGCCGCTGCACATCATTTTGTACAGCGGCTCCGTTTTTTACGATTTTTCTTTAATTTTCGGCCAGATTACCGGTGTAGAGCTGGTAATACTTGCCCTTCTTGGCGATCAGCTCGTCGTGGCTGCCGCGCTCGATGATGCGGCCCTGCTCCAGAACCACGATGCAGTCTGCATTGCGGACGGTAGACAGGCGGTGGGCAATGACAAAGCTGGTGCGGCCATACATCAGGCCGTCCATGCCCCGCTGGACCAGCGCCTCGGTGCGGGTATCAATGGAGGAGGTCGCCTCGTCCAGGATCAGCACCGGGGGATCGGCAACCGCGGCGCGGGCAATGGCCAGCAGCTGGCGCTGCCCCTGCGACAGGTTTGCGCCATCGTTGGTCAGCATAGTGTTGTAGCCATCGGGCAGACGCTTGACAAAGCCATCGGCATTGGCCAGCTTTGCGGCGGCAATGCACTCCTCATCGGTGGCATCCAGGCGGCCATAGCGGATGTTCTCCATGACCGTGCCGGTGAACAGGTGGGTATCCTGCAGAACGATGCCCAGAGAGCGGCGCAGATCGTCCTTTTTGATCTTGTGGATGTTGATGCCATCATACCGGATCTTGCCGTCTGCGATATCGTAGAAGCGGTTGATCAGGTTGGTGATGGTCGTTTTACCGGCACCGGTGGAGCCGACAAAGGCGATCTTCTGGCCCGGGCGGCCATAGAGGTTGATCCCGTGCAGAACGGTCTTTTCCGGCACATAGCCAAAATCGACATCGGTAAAGGTGATGTCACCCGCCAGCTTGTGGTAGGTGGTGGTGCCGTCGTGGTGGGGATGCTTCCAGGCCCAGATGCCGGTGCGCTCGGTGGTCTCCACCAGCTCGTCATCCTTGCCATACTTGACGTTGACCAGGGTGACATAGCCTTCGTCGGTCTCGCTGGTCTCGTCCATCATCTTGAAGATACGCTCCGCACCGGCCAGTGCCATGATGACGCTGTTGGCCTGCATGGACACCTGGCTGATGGGCATATTGAAGCTCTTGTTCAGGCTCAGGAAGGCCATCACGGTACCCAGGGTCATGCCGCCGACATTGCCAACGGCCATGGCCGCGCCTGCCAGAGCACAGACCGCGTAGCTGATATTGCCCAGCTGTGCGGTAACGGGCATGATGATGTTTGCGTAGCTGTTGGCCTGCTTGGCGCTTTCCTTCAGTTTATCGTTCAGCTGCCGGAAGCCGTCCAGAGCCTTCTGCTCGTGGGTGAACACCTTGACGACCTTCTGGCCCTCCATCATCTCTTCGATGTAGCCGTTCACCTTGCCCAGATCCTTCTGCTGGGCCACAAAGTACTTGCCGCTCATGGCAGTGATCTTCTTGGAGCAGAACAGCATCAGGGCCACCATCAGCATGGTGACAACGGTGAGCTGCCAGCTCATCAGGCACATGCTGGTGAACACGGACACGATGGTGATGGCGCTGGACACCAGCTGAGGAATGCTCTGGCTGATCATCTGGCGCAGGGTGTCCACATCGTTGGTGTACACCGACATGATATCGCCGTGGGGGTGGGAGTCAAAATACCGGATGGGCAGGCTTTCCATGTGGGTGAAAAGCTGGACGCGCAGGTTGCGCAGGGTGCCCTGGGTCACGTTGACCATGATACGGGCGTTGAGCCATGCGGCCAGCACGCCGATAGCGTAGATGCAGCCGATGCGCACCAGTGCGCCTGCCAGCGGGCCGAAGTCCGGCGTGGCCTGCTTGGTCATGGGGACGATGTAATCATCGATCAGGGTCTTGAGGAAGAGGCTTGCCTGCACGTTTGCCAGCGCGCTGACGATGATGCAGACCAGCACAAGGATGCAGTGGGGCAGATAGTGCTTGAACACCTCATCCATGATCCGCTTGAGCAGCTTGCCCGGGTTCTCGACCTTCGGCTTGGGGCCGCCCATCCCACGGGGGCCGGGGCCCTTCACTTCTTTCACCTGTGCCATTACTGCTCACCTCCCTGCTTGTCAAAATCGCCGCCGCCCTGGGTCTGGCTGTTGTAAACTTCCTGATAGATCTTGTTTGTCTTGAGCAGCTCCTCGTGGGTGCCCAGGCCGTTGATCTGGCCGTTGTCCAGCACCAGGATGCGGTCTGCATCCTGCACGGAGGAGATGCGCTGTGCAATGATGATCTTGGTGGTACCGGGGATCTCCTCCCGGAAGGCCTTGCGGATCTTGGCATCGGTGGCGGTATCCACGGCGCTGGTGCTGTCGTCCAGGATCAGCACCTTGGGCTTGCGCAGCAGCGCGCGGGCAATGGTCAGGCGCTGCTTCTGGCCGCCGGACACGTTGGAGCCGCCCTGCTCGATCCAGGTATTGTACTTATCAGGGAAGCGCTCGATGAACTCATCGGCGCAGGCCAGCTTGGCCACCCGGATGCACTCTTCCTCGCTGGCGTTCTCATCGCCCCAGCGCAGGTTGTCGAGGATGGTGCCGCTGAACAGAACGTTCTTCTGCAGCACCATGGAGACCTCCCGGCGGAGGACATCCAGGCTGTAATCCTTAACGTCCACGCCGCCCACCTTGACAGAGCCGGTCTCGGCATCATACAGGCGGGGGATCAGCTGCACCAGGCTGGATTTTGCACTGCCGGTGCCGCCGATGATGCCCAGCGTCTCGCCGGGGCGGATGGTAAAGGTGACATCGTTCAGGACAGGCTGGCCGGAGCCGTGCTTATACTTAAAGGTAACGTGGTCAAACTCAATGCTGCCGTCTGCCACCTGCTGCACCGGTGCCTTGGGGGCGGGCAGGTCGGTGGTCTCGTCCAGCACTTCCACGATACGGCGGGCAGAAGCGGCGGACATGGCGATCATCACAAAGGCCATGCTCAGCATCATCAGGGCCATCAGGATGTTCATAATGTACCCGAACAGGGCGTTCAGCTGGCCGGTGGTGATCGCACCGTTCAGGACGTAATGTGCGCCGAACCAGCTCAGGGCGATGTTGCAGCCGTACACAGAGACCAGCATGGCGGGATTGTTGAAGCTCAGGCGGCTCTCGGCGTGGACGAACTGCTTGTACAGGCTCTCGCAGGCCTTGGTGTACTTCTCGTTCTCAAAGTGCTCCCGGACAAAGCTCTTGACCACGCGGATGGCCGAGACATTCTCCTGCACGGAGGCGTTCAGGTTATCGTAGTTCTTGAACACCTTATCAAAGATGCCGAAGGTGGGAACCATAATGCCTGCCAGCACTGCCACCAGGAACACGATCGCCACCAGGAACACCATGGTCAGCGAGCGGCTGACCATGGAGGCCATGATGAGCGCGAAAACCAGATGGACGGGAGCACGCACGCACATGCGCTCGATCATCTGGAACGCGTTCTGCAGGTTGGTCACGTCGGTGGTCATGCGGGTGACCAAACCGGCCGTGGAATACTTGTCGATGTTGGAGAACGAGAAATGCTGGATATTCTCATACATCGCATCGCGCAGGTTGCCCGCAAAGCCGGTGGATGCCGTGGCGGCAAACCTGCCGGCCAGCACGCCCAGCAGCAGGGCAATGGCCGCCACCAGGAAGGTGAGCAGGCCGTACTTGATAACGGCGTTCATATCGCCCTTTTCAATGCCCTGGTCAATGATAAAGGCCATGATGGTGGGCAGCAGCACATCCATGATGGCTTCCAGAGCAGATAGGATCGGTGTCAGGATCGCGGCGCGCTTGTACTCGCCCAGATGTGACACAAGTTTTTTGATCATCTGTTGTAATCCTCCTGAAGTTTATTTGCAGGGGTCATTCCAGCCCCTTGCGCAGCTTGTTCAACAACCGCAGAAGCTCTGCGTTTTCCTCTTCCGTCAGCAATCCGGCCACAAACTCATCGGTCTGGTGCAGGGAGAGTATCGTCTTTTCATGGACGCGGCCCCCCTCTTCCGTCAGGATCAGCCGTTTGAGCCGGGCATCCTGCGGCACGCTCTGGCGCTCGATGTAGCCCTTGCGCTCCATCAGCTGCAGGATGTTCGTCACGGTCGAGCGTGTGATGGAGAACTCCCGCTCGATATCGCGCTGGTATACGGCCTCATTTTTGTGCCAGTAGAGGTAGCTCATGATCCAGTCGTGCATGGGGGTCACGTTGTCCACGTTGTTCTCCCGGTGGAACTGGTTGATCTTGCGGAAGATCAGGTTGTTCACCCGGCGCACCTGTGCCGGGATGACCTGCGGCGGCTCCCATGGGGGGTTGCAGCAGGGTTGCTTGGTGCTTTCATCGTGCATAATGGTTTCCCTTTTGAATTGTTTGTAACAGGATTGTTTTCTTTATAACTGTTTGATGCCGTACAATATCATAACGCACGATTCGATCATTGTCAATAGGAGACGCAAAATAAAATACAGAAGCGCTCCACCGAACGAACGGCAGGGCGCTTCCACTGGGCGCTGATTTTGCTTTTGCTGGCTCAACAGCCCTTGCTTTCTGGCCAGAATATGCTTTAATAAAAGCAACTATGGGCGCTGCGCCCCCGAATACTGCAAGGAGAATCCTATGGAACAACGGAATACCCGCCTGCGGAACGCGGGCTTCGTTACCTTCTTTTTCAGCGGCATCTGCACCATTTCCAGCGGTGTGGTGGTCAGCCTGCTGCAGGAGGAATACGGCTTTGCCTACGGCATGACCGGCACCCTGCTCAGCCTGCTGAGCATCGGCAACCTGCTGGCGGGCCTGCTGGCCGGTGCGCTGGTGGGAAAAATGGGCATGAAGCCCAGCGTCCTGCTTCTGACCATCGGCTATGCGGTGGGCTACGGCCTGATGGGCCTGACCGGCCTGCCCATTCTGCTGGCGCTGGCCTTCTTCATTGTGGGCATTGCCAAGGGCAGTGTCCTGAACACCTGCACCATTCTTGTCAGCGGCAACTCTGCAGACCGCACCCGGGGCATGAACACCATGCACGCCTGCTACGCCTGCGGTGCCCTGCTCTGCCCCTTTCTGATCTCTGCCGCGGCCAGGGTCAGCACCACGCTGGCCGTGCTGGCACTGGCCGCGCTGGGTCTGGTGCTCTGGCTGGTATACCTGTTCACCCCCATGGCAGGCCGCGCCAAGGCCAAAGAAGCTGTCACCGATTGGAGCTTTTTGCGCTCCTCCCGCTTCTGGCTGCTCACCGGCCTGCTGTTCTGCCAGAACGCCGCCGAGCAGAGCGTTGTGGGCTGGATGGTCACCTACTTCAAGGACAGCGGCATCATTGCAGGCACGCTGGCGGCCTATACCGTCACCGTGATGTGGGGTGCCACCCTGATCGGCCGCCTGCTCATCGCCTTTGTGTTCCCACTCAAACAGCCCCGCAAGGCCATGGTGTTTATGGCGGTTTTCTGCACTGCCTTCTATTTTGCCATGATGCAGACCCACAGCCAGCTGCCTGCCATCCTGCTGCTGTTCGCCTTTGCCTTTTCCATGGCCGGTATGAACCCCACCGCCGTGGCCAGCGCCGGTAAAATGACCACCGTGACCAGCATGGGCATCATGCTGCCGGTGGCATCCAGCGGCGCGATCCTGATGCCCTGGGTCATCGGCAAGGTGGCTGAAAGCGCCGGTCTTGCTGTTGGTATGGCAACCAACATCGTACCCTGTGTGGGGCTGATCATCTTTGCAATTCTGGTGTCCAGAATGCGGGAGGAGTAAATCTCACCGTCATTGCTTTGCAATGCCGCCGCTCCTGGCAGGAGAGGCAAGCAGCAGGCGACTGAGAGGTTCACCCCCTCGCCTTTGCGCTGAACTCACACCCACAGTAATCCTGACGGTAAAGCCCGTACTCCTCCGAGAGCTGGAGGGAGCGCAGGTAGCCGTTCTGCTTTTTGAAATCCGAGGGCAGGTGCCTGATGCCGAATTCGGCTTCAAGCTCCTGCCCGATTTGATTGATGCGGGCAGCATCCTTGTGGGGGCTGATGGAGAGCGTAGTGGTGAACCAATCAAAGCCGTGCTCCTTTGCGTACTGTGCCGCCCGGCGCATCCGCAAGCGGTAGCAGACGGTGCACCGCCCGCCCCGCTCCGGCTCGTTTTCCAGCCCCTGCACAGCCGTGTAGAACTCCTGCGGATCGTAGTGGTCCTCGATGACCGTGACCCCCAGCGGGTGCGCCTGCGCCACAAACTTTTTCAGCTCCTCGCCCCGGCGGTAGTATTCTTCGGCAGGCCAGGTGTTGGGGTTATAGTAAAGCACCGTGATCTCAAAATACCGGCACAGCTTTTCCAGCACGGCGCTGGAACAGGGCCCGCAGCAGGCGTGGAGCAGCAGCTTTGGCCGCTGCGGCCCCAGCGTTTTCAACACTTCGTCCATCTGCTGTGCAAAATTCAACTGTTTTGACATCGGTTTCATCCTTTGTTATACTTGCTTTGATTCAAATAGCTCCCTCCTGCTGCCTCGCCAAAAGAGCCGCAGCTGCCGGAAGGGGCATCCCGGTCATATTATATCACATTTTATCTAATAGGAGAACTGCGATGACAAACGAGAAGATCGCCCGTATCAACGAGCTGGCAAAAAAGAGCAAGACCACCGGCCTGACCGATGCCGAAAAGGCAGAGCAGCAGGCCCTGCGGCAGGAGTATGTTGCGGACGTAAAGGCCAGCCTGCGCGCCCAGCTGAACAACACCTCGATCAAAGAGCCGGATGGCACTGTGCACAAGCTGGGGAAGAAGAACTAAAGCAGCATCACGAAGAGGAGCGCCCTGTGGATAATTGGGAGAAAAGTATTTCTTCCCTCTTTTTTTGTTCCGCGTTTCGTGCTATACTATAATTGTATTGTTGCGGACATTTCCGCGGGCGGTACAGATTCCCAAGGTGGCGTATCCCGGGCAAGGTGCACGGAAAAGGCTGTCTTTTGAAAAAATGATAAAGAGGTCATTTATTATGCTTACTGCAATTACGGGTATCAACTGGGGCGATGAGGGCAAGGGCCGCATGGTCGATCTGATCAGCCAGGAGTATGACATCGTTGCACGGTATCAGGGCGGCAACAACGCAGGCCACACCGTGAAGAACGAGCGCGGCAAGTTCGTGCTGAACCTGCTGCCCTCCGGCATCCTGCGCCCCAACGTTGTCTGCGTGATGGGCAACGGTATGGTCATCGACCCGCACCATCTGGACGGCGAGATCAACAAGCTGCGGGAGCAGGGCATTTCCATCACCCCCGATAACCTGAAGATCTCCGACCGGGCCACCATTACCATGCCCTACCATGTCGATCAGGACGGCCTGGAAGAGGCCCGCCTGGCCAAGACCGGCGCACAGTTCGGCTCCACCAAGCGCGGCATCGCCTACACTTACGGTGACAAGTACATGAAGAAGACCCTGCGCATGGGCGACCTGCTCCACCTGGACGACAGCGTGAAGAAGCGCCTGGTGACCATGGTGGATTCCAAGAACCTGGTGATGGAGGGCAGCTACCACTCCGCCCCCATCAGCGTGGACGAGATGTGGGCATGGCTGGAGAAGTATGCCGCCATCTTCAAGGATTACATCTGCGACGTGGGCCAGTATCTGGCTGACGCTGATGCCGCCGGCAAGAAGGTGCTGTTCGAGGCCCAGCTGGGCGCTCTGCGCGACATCGACTTCGGCATCTACCCCTACACCACCTCCTCCAACGTCATCGGCGCTTACGCCCCCATCGGCGCAGGCATCCCGGGCCATAAGCTGACCAACAGCATCGGCGTGATGAAGGCTTACTCCTCCTGCGTGGGCGACGGCCCCTTTGTCACTGAGCTGGCCATGACCGAGGAAGAGAAGCACGCCCTGCGTGAGGCTGGCCACGAGTACGGTGCAGCCACCGGCCGTCCCCGCCGCGTTGGCCCCATCGACCTGGTGGCAAGCCACTACGGCGTGTTCTGCCAGGGCTGCGATGAGGTTGCCCTGACCCTGCTGGACGTGCTGGACTACATGGAGAAGATCCCCGTGGTCACCGGCTACAAGCTGACCGACGGCACCATCACCAAGCGCTTCCCCATGGGCATGGCTCTGGACACCGCACAGCCCGTGGTGGAGTATCTGCCCGGCTGGCACTGCGATATCACTGCCGCCCGCAAGTGGGAGGATCTGCCCCAGGAAGCCCGCGATTACGTTGAGTATCTGGAAAAGGCTATTGGCTGCAAGATCACCTACATCTCCGTGGGTGCCGAGCGTGAGGCCTACATCCACCACAACGTCTGATCCGCGCCACAGAACCCGCCGCATTGAAAAGGAAGCGTGACTATGTTTGATATCATCACGGACAGCGCCTGCGACCTGACCCCTGAGACGGCCGCAACACTGAATATTGAGATCATCCCCTTCTATGTCTCGCTGGACGGTGAGCACTACCGCAAGGAAGGCAAGGAGATCGCCGTGCGCGATTTCTACCAGTTCATGGTAGATAACCCCGCGGCCTACCCCAAGACCAGCCTGCCTTCGCTGGAGGATTTTGAGACTGCCTTCCGGGCCCATGCCGAGGCGGGCCGCCCGGTGCTCTGCATCTGCTTTACCAGCAAGATGAGCGGCTGCGTGGGCAGTGCCCGCAACGCACGGGAGCTGGTGCTGGAGGATTTCCCCGATGCTAAGATCGAGGTCATTGACAGCACCGCCGCCACCGTGACCGAATCCATCGTGGTGGAAAACGCGGTGGCCATGCGGGATGCAGGCTGTACGCTGGACGAAGCCGTGACCTGGCTGGAAGCGGAGAAGATCACCAACCAGATCTTCTTCACGGTGGGTAATCTGGACTACCTCATCAAGGGCGGGCGCATCGGCAAAGTCACGGGCCGTGCCGCCAACATTCTGGGCATCAAGCCCATGATCCTGTTCAAGGAGGGCGAGATCTTCTCCGCCGGCGTGGCCCGCGGCCGCCAGAAGAGCTTTGAGAAGGCCCTCGACCTGCTGATGACCTATCTGGCCGAACACAACGGCACGCCCGATGACTACTGCATCACGGTGGGCTACGGCTACGATGCCGACGAGGGCAAGCGGCTCTGGATGCAGACCCGCGCCGCCCTGCGCGCCAAGTACCCCACCTGCGAGTGCAATGTGGTCCTGCTGCAGATCGGCTGCACCATTGCCGTGCACACCGGCCCCTATGCGTTGGGCATGGGTGTGATGCGGCGGTGGAAAAAACAGTAACTCCCTCAGTCGCCTCCGGCGACAGCTCCCTCTAGGAGGGAGCCTTACGGCAGCGAAAAGCCTCTCTCTGAGAGGGAGGTGGCATTGCGTCAGCAATGACGGAGGGAGTTCCCACATAGTAAAAAAGAAGCCCCGACGAATGTCGGGGCTTCTTTTTGTTTTTCAGCCTTAATTTTTACGATGCACGATCACAGAAGACGGTGACACGGGTCTTGCCGCCGTAGGTGCAGGTGTACAGCACCAGGGCGTAGCCGCTGTGTTCCACTTCCTCCACACTGTGGGGGTCAAGCACTTCGACCTTATTCACGACGTACTCATTCACGATGCCATCCATATCGGTGAAGGTGACGCTGTCCCCCGCTGTGAGGGAGGTCAGCTTGCCGAAATGGCTCTCGTAGTTGTGCGCCGCAATGACCAGATCATCGGTGCGGGAAGAGCCGAACTGGCGGCAGGGAGCGATCTTCAGGCGGGGGTAGCTCCACTCGCTCATCACCGGCAGATCAATGCCGATGGCGGGGATGGAGATCTCGCCCACATATTCGTTGCCGTCGATCTCCACCACCGGGAGCTCGGGGTCCAGGGGGCCGCTCTCTGCCTCCGGTTCCGGGGTCTCCACCTTCTGCTGAAGGTCGGCCACCACGGTCTGAGCCTCGGCACCGGCGTGGGCATCCTCGTAGCGGTTGTAGGCGTACAGGCCGCCAGCCGCCAGCAGGAGCACCACACCCAGCACGATGCAGACGAGCCCGGGGGATACTTTACGCATTCTTTTCACGTTTCTTACTGCGCTCCATCAGGTAGACACCCACAGCCACCAGCACCAGACCGCTTACCGTCAGAACAGGTACGGGCCAGTTCAGCTGACCGGTCTGGATCAGTTTGGGGCCTTCGGCCGGGCGGGCATCCGCCACCACGCTGGCCGGGGCGGTGGGCTCCGGTGCACTAGGGGTGGTGGTTTCAGTCACGGTCGGGCGGGCATCTGCCGGGGCCGGGTTCTCCGGCGTGGAAGGGGTGGGCGGGGTGACAGGGTCATACGGGTCCGGGTAGTACGGGGTCTCGATGGCCTTGTAGCTGTTGTTGAAGGTGATGCTGCTCACCTTTTCGTCCATCAGGTCGGCCTGTGTGTGCACGGCCATCCGGGCCACCAGCTTGTCGTTGTCCCACACCACGGAAACGCGCAGATAGTACACGGTTTCATCGTAGGTGCCGCGGGTGTTGACACCGGCGCGCTGGCGCACAGTGTAAACGTAATAGCCGGGCTTGGTGTAACTGATGGGGCCAAAGCTGCCGGTCTCGCCGTCGGTGATCTCCAGAGTGGTCACCTCGGGCAGGGGCGCATTGTCCACAGCCTCAAGTTCCACAGTCAGTGTTTCCTTTGGGAGAGGTGTTTCCCCCGTGGACTGAATGGAAACCGGAAGCTCCTGCAGCTGTGTATGCTGATCAGCCGCTGTTGCCGCAAACGCCGCCGGCTGACACAGGCAGAACCCCAACGTAAGCGTCAGGAGTGCTGCCGCAATTTTACGGAACTTCATTTCATCCTCTCCTTTATGAATCCGACGCGGACGGGATCATCCACGCCAGAAGAATGGTGCGTGCATCGGTAAACTCCGTTGAACAGGTGGACAGCGCCAGCACCTGAGCGTCATCGCCTGCCGCTTTCATGGCGGCCAGCGTTTCGGTGTTCAGGTTCAGGGCGTTCTCCTGCGCAAAGGTGTACAACCCCTGCAGGTCGCTGTCCCAGCGCTGGGGCTGGAAGATCGCGCTCTCAGACGAAGGGACCAGCAGACATGCAAATGTTTGAAGATCATAGGTGCGGTCGGGCAGAATCAGCTCACCGGTGGTGTTCTCTGCAAAGAACTCTGCGTCCTTGTAGAGATCCAGATCACCGAACATCTTGCTCTCTTCCATGTGGTGACCATACAGCAGAGAGTAAGGGTCGGTGAAGTTCTTGTCGCAGTTCACATCCAGAAAGATGCTGCCTGCCAGCGAGAAATCACCGTAGACATCGGTGTTCACATAGGTAAAGTTGTCCTCGCCCTGTACCACAGGGTAGTCGATGGCGGTGTTGTCCAGTGTGACCCACGCGCAGACATCCGGGTTGATGCCCAGCAGCTCCTCAAAGCTTGCGCCATTATCCGCGCCCGCCTTGGGCTTGAACTGCAAAAGCTCTGCCTGAACATTGTCTGCGGCGGCGTACACCTGCGAGTTGTCCCACAGGGCATAGGCTGAATACGCCCCGGCGACCACCAGGAACAGCACGACCACCGTGCTCACCAGAAAGTCGGCTGCCCTCAATGCTTTTCTCTGCCAATTGATACAGCCCACCTCCGGTTAAGCAAATTCAAATAAGTGGTTATTCGTTAGGTTTGTGCTGAGATAACCCCCCAGTCACGCTTCGCGTGCCAGCCCCCGCTAATAGGGGGGGGCCCTTGGCATGGCGCAAAGCTTCACGGTTTTGCCAAGGCCGCCCCTACTAGGGGCGGTGGCATCCCGCAAGGGATGACGGTGGGGTTTAATCTACCGCGAGCAATTACTCCTCGTCACGGCGGCGCTTGTTCAGCATCAGGGCCACACCACCAATGGCAACGATGGCCAGCAGAGCGATGTAAGGAGCGTTGTCGAGGATAACACCCATGTCAGGGGTACCTTCGTGGTTGTTGGTAAAGGATGCCTTGTTGTCAGTATCCGTTGCACCAGCTGCAACGATAGAACCGGTTGCACCGTCAACACTGACAGTGTAAACGCCATTTGTTGCACCATTTGCAACAGGATGGCCCTCTGCATCGAGCTCATTCACAGTCCACTCAACACCCTCGGGCAGGTTTGCAATGGAGATGGATTCGCCGCTCTTCAGCCAGAACTTCACGGAAGTGCCGCTCACGCTGATGTTTTTAGTAGTATTCTTATTAGAGGTTGCATTGGTATAATCAATTGCATAGTTCTCTGCAAAGCTCTTGCGGCCATTTGCAGTACCCGGTTCAAGGCTCAGTTCAAACTGGAAGTAGGTATTCTTGTCACCCATATTACCGCTGACGTATTTGGAGACAGTCAGAGTATTGGCAGCGTACTTGTTGTCACTGAAAGAGCTGCTCTTCTGGCCGCCCTCGTTCTCAGTGTGAACGCCAGCGACACGAATTGTTCCATCATTGATGACACTGACAACCAGTTTAATGGTGTCCAGACGATAGGTAACGCCGGCAGTGTTGCCAGCAACTTCCTGCAGGGTGTACTCAAACTTACCTACGTGATCATACGTAGGCAGTTTGACCACAAACTCACCCACATTCTCAGTATCGTTTGCTTTGGCACCACCTTCATCGAACTTCACAGATGCAACATAATGGCGACCATCCGTAGATGTCGGTGCATTGGTCAGTGCAGTCAGATCGGGAATATCGGAATCTTTAATATCACCCGTCAAAACTTTCTTATCTGCCTGAACAAGATAGAAAGTTTCCTCAGGGCTTGTACCATTGCCCTCAAGACCATAATGCTTGTAAATCTTAACTTCACTCTGATCCTGGTATGTGGTAGCCGGCCCCTCCGCAAACGCTGCAGTTGCGCCGACGGTGAGCATCATGGCGGCAGCCAGAACGCCTGCGAAGAATTTCTTCAGTTTCATTGTTATTCCTCCCTAGTAAGAAATAGTTCGTACTCCTGTGCCGCGGCCCAAACTCCGCGGTTCACAGGCAGGATGCCGGCAGCTTCTTCCGGCTTCCGTGGTATTACAGACTGCGTCGCCGCAGTAGTGTAATTACTTTTGCTTGCACATCCTCCAGCGGAACCGGGCCAAAGTCCCGGCTGTCCTCGGATTGTGTGCGGTAATCGCCCAGCACAAAAACGCAGCCCTCCGGCACCGTGCAGGGGTACTCCAGCGCGTCTTTTGCGTAGGTGGGGTAGAGGATCTCGCCGCTCTGCACCGCGCCGTTCACCACAAGGGTGCCGCTGTCGTCCAGCGCCACAAGGTCGCCCTCGCGCCCAAGGATGCGGCCCACCCGGAGCTTGCCGCCCTGGGTGTAGACCACAACATCGTTTTTTGCGTAGTTTTTTTGCAGGCGGTAGCAGATGAGCAGGTCGCCATCCTTTACCGCGGGGAACATGCTGCTGCCCTTGGCCTGCGTGAGCAGGAACACCTGCGTGAACAGCACCCAGGCGCACAGCAGGATCACCACAATGCGGCCCAGAAGGCCGATAAAATCCTGCCGGTTCTCAGCGTCCAGCCTGCGGCGGCGCACCGCCTTTGCCCCCAGTTTCAGGGCTTCATTGTCCAGCGGGTGCATCGGAATGCGCCTCCTTTTGGGGGTCAGAGCTGTCAACTTTGGTGGTATCCAAGGGCAGGCTTCCGGTCTGCTGCTCCAAGAGCACATTATAGCGGGTGCGTTCGGCACGGATGGCGGCTTCGTACAGGGCGTAAAGCTCTTCCAGCTTCTTCCACATTGCCGCTTCGTCCACGCCGCCCAGCAGGTTCTTGCGGAATTTCACCGTCCGGAACCACTGGATGATCGCTTCCTGCTCCGGGCTGATACAGCTTTCCTCTGCACCGGCCAGCCGCTGGGGCGCTTTCTTCTTCGCCATGCGGTCAGCCCCCTTTAGTCATCTTCCTTACGGTGCTTGCGCAGCATCAGCAGGGCCACGCCGCCAGCCACCACAGCAAGGATGACAATGTAAGGCAGGGTGTCGAGGAGAACACCGGTGTCGGGCTTGAGGGTTGCATGGTTGGTGACCGTGATAGCATTATTGGTCACCGTCTTATCAGTGGCATCAGCCAATGCAACAGCGTCAGCATCCACTGTCGTGTCCTCGTCCATGCTCAGGAGCATCAGGTCGGCTTCGTCTGCATCACTGGCTGTGGAGGTGTTGGCAGCTGCAGCATAGGTAAAGGTTACATCACTACTACCATCCCGTTCACCGCTTTGCCCGGTGGCAGAGACGGTATAGTGTTTACCGGGGGCAGCTTCCGTTACCGTAATGGTAGCACCAATGGGCACATTTTCCAGCGTCACAGTCTCGTTGTGCTTCAGGGTGAAGCTGCTCAGGGAAACCGTCTGGTCTCCCTTCTTGGCTGTCACACCGGTGCAAGCAGCGCCATTCTGCGTGATGCTCACATTAAAGGCAAATTCCTTGTTTGTATCTCCCAACAAACCCGTCACCTGCTTGGTGATTGTTACATCGGTCTCTTCGGAAATGGGTACATACTTTGCGTAGAATATAGTATCCTTCGTAATTGTACCATTCTCAAAATCAAATTTATTTCCGGTACAAGCCTCGTTTGTATACCATCCATCAAATTGGTAGGTTATCCTTCCCACCTTCTTTGTTGCCGGATACAAAGGAGTTGACACCCACGTACTTCCATTCAGGCTATCCTTATCCGGACGGCGTGCAGTCTTCAGCGAAATAGCTTTATCCTTTTCTGTCTTGTAAACCGCCGAGTAATCCGCCTGCAGATTAAATCCTATTGTTCCTGCATCCTGAACCTTGTAGCTCACATTGATATGCACTTCGTCGTGGAACTGAAGAACGCCATCCAGATGGTACTGATTTCCATATACAGGTTTAATCGGAGATGCATAATCGCCGTTTGTATACTTATTCTTTTGGTCATCAGTATCCCATGTGCCGTCTGCACCATTTTTACCGGTATTTGCGCCATCAGATACCACTACCCGATACCACTCAATCGTGTAATAAGGTGCATCTTTCGGTCTGCGTGGATCCGTCTGATAATAGTAATCCTTATACGTTCCATCTTCTTGCTTGATGGGAATCACAGGGAACTGTGCCGAATCTACAACAATTTCGGTTCCAAGCTTAGCAGCAATATCAGAACTTCCATAAATAATTCCACTTTTTTTGCTTGCAGGCTGATTTATAGCAATCGTACCAATGGCCATACCATTCCAGACGCTGTTGCGCTGTTTTGCATCCTCATAGCTGGTATCCGAATAACCCGGAATTTGTGTATATACATACAGGTTATACTTGTTGTTCTCGCTAGCCTTTACAACTGTAATATCCAACGTATCATGGTTACCGTTTTTATCAGGCTTACTAGATTCGCCATACATATGGCGAATCTGAACCTTTCCTTCGCCGTTCAGCTTCAGTGAAACAAGCTTATAGTCGTCTCCCTTTCCGTTGACGGTATTAAGAGACTTGTTATTGTAAATAAAGGTTGCGTTGCCGCTTACAACCTCCCAATAATGGTAGTAATTGCTTTTGCCATTGTTGCCTCTCAGTTTTATGGTCGAGCCAACCGGGACCTTCACATCGCCCTGGATGCTGCTGATCGTAGCAATACCATCATTCACATTCGGGTACTCAACGCCATCGATCTCAATGCTGACAATCTCAATGCCGTCATCATCGAAGCCTTCACTTCCCTGATCCGGATATTCCAGTGCAAGCACAAAGGGGCTGAAGCTGGAGGTCTCAAAGGTCAGGGTGCCATTGGTATAAGTAAGGACATCCAGTGTCTCCACAGTGTCAGAGGTCTCGTGGAACACTTTCAGCGTGTCGGCAGTTGCGCCTTCCATTTCCGGCAGTTTTTCCAGACCGGAGACGGTGACGGCAGCCTTCTGGCCCTTGGCAGGCTGCACCGTGTTGCCCTTGGCGTTCTTGGGGGAGATCTTCAGGCCCAGAATGGGAGCCATACTTCCAAAATCATCCTCGTGGCTCTTATAGAAGCTCTCCATATCGTCATCGCCCATGTGGATGACGCTGAGACTATGGGCGGCAGAAGGCAGGTTTTTCACCTCCACCGGCAGGGTTGTGGTCTTCAGTTCGCCTTCCTCGTCCTCGTAGGAGGCAGAGGCCTTGGCAGTCAGATCCACAGGCACGGGGTTCTTGTCCACCAGATCCTCGTGATCCACGGGCTTTTCCTCATCGGAGCCAACGGTACCGTCCTTCCATGCGGCGTAGACGTTCACGGTGGTGGTCTTGTCGTCCAGAATGTTGCTGGTGGGGTCGGTGAGGTTCAGGCGCACCCGGTTGCCAAACTCGTCCAGCGTGTACCAGTAGTCAAACAGCCGCAGTTCGCCTTTGGGGTCCCGGTTGGAGGAGGGGTTCTCGATGTAGCTGCTGTAGTCCGCAATGGTCTCTGCCCGGGGCACAGCCTGAATGAAGTACAGGTTCCACAGAACCTCACCGTTCCGGGCCAGATACTCGCTTTCCGTCATATTGTTGATCTGTGCCTGAGCGGTAATGTCCTTCAGGTCGTTGGCGTTCAGCTCCTTCAGCCAGAAGCGGTAGACCACCATATCCTGCAGCTTTTTGATCTCGTCGCCGGAAACGACCACTTTGTCATCAGGCTTTTCCACCACGTCGTCCTCGCCGGACCACTGGGTCCCGGTGCTGGTGCTGGGGTCGTTACCGGTGCTGGTGCTGGTGTCGTACTCAATAACGGTGCCCCACTCCGTTTCCTTAACGTTGGGGCCGCCGTCGAGGTTGTCCTTGCCGCCCTCACCTTCTGCGGGCCGGGTGGCTTCCTCCTCGCCGCCTTCCACAGGCCGGGTGGCAACTTCGTCCCCACCGAAACCGGCAACTTCGTCGTCAGGATAGGATGCCTCGCCGTCATCTACGGGCCGGGAGGCCTCTTGATTAATCTGAGGATCGATCAGACCCTCCGTTGCAAACACCGGCACAAGGCAGGTGCAGATGACCGCAAGCGCCAGACAAAGCGCAAAAACGCGCTTCACCAGCCTACCGCACAGTGGAGCCCTCCCTGCATCATAGTATTTTTGGCAAAGTCGGAGGAAAAGATATTCAACTTTTGTCGTTTTTCTTTCCCTTGGCAGGTTATTTTTACCAGACAAACCCATTATCGTAATTATAGCATGTATATCCAGTATTTTCAATAGTGAAATTTTATTTTTCCTTCCCCTTTTCAGACAAAATATTCTGCGATATACAGCACGTTATGAACCGCCGTAATATATTGCGGGGAGTATCGCAGTCTAACTTATCCGCACCGCCCGCTTCATTGATATATCACGCGGTTTTGTGTTATACATTCGCAGTTTCACTCTCTATAATACATGAAACGCAGATTCCTTTCACTTTTTTTCGAGATTTTTTGAAAAAAGTTTTCGGAGCCCTCTCAGTCAAAGCTTGACGGCTTTGCCAGCTCTCCCAAAGGGAGAGCCAATTGCGGCTCGACCTTCAGCGGCATTTACCGCCCAAAAACCTGCCCAAAGCTCCTGTTTCCCTTGCAGATGCGTTGGCTCCCCCCTCGGGGGAGCTGTCGAGCGAAAGCGAGACTGAGAGGGCTTTCCCCCACCAAAAAGCGCCCCCATCACTCAAAGGAGCAATGGGGGCGCTTTACCATATTACAATGGGTTCCGCTTATTCAGCCTTGGGGGCTTCGGGAGCCTTTGCCTCCTCAGCCTTTGCGGCGGGCTCTGCCGGAGCGGCAGGAGCGGCAGCGGGCTTCGGAGCCTGCTTCACCACGGGCTTGGGGGGATTCGGATCGTCCTTCAGCGGGAAGAGGATGATGTGCTTGGGGCACTTCTGGGCGCACATGCCGCAGCCCTTGCACTTGTCGTAGTCCACACGGGCCACGCCGTCCACAACGTGGATGGCATCAAACTTACAGGTGCGCTCGCACATGCCGCAGGCAATGCAGGAGGTGGTGCAGGCCTTCATGGCAACGGGGCCCTTATCCTGATTGGAGCACATGACCACGGGCTTGCGGGGGCCGCCTGCATCGATCATAATGACGTGCTTGGGGCAGATGTTGGCGCAGGCACCACAGCCGGTGCACTTGTCCTTGTCCACCTTGGCCACACCGTCCACAATGTGGATGGCATCGAACTTACACACCTTGGTGCAGTCGCCCAGGCCGATGCAGGCAAAGGTACAGGTCTTGGGGCCGCCGTACAGGGTGGCAGCAGCAGCGCAGGTCTGGATGCCCTTGTACTCGTAGCTGGGCTTGCAGTGCTCGGAGTTGCCCTGGCACTGGACCACAGCCTTCTTCTCCACAGCGCTCGCCTCACCGCCCATGATCTTGGCAATGGCGGCAGCAGCCTTGGGGCCGCCGGGTGCGCACTTGTCGCAGGGAACACCGTCCATAACAACGGCCTTTGCGTAGTCGGCACAGCCAGCGTAGCCGCAGCCGCCGCAGTTTGCACCGGCCAGGCAGGCAGAAACTTCTTCAATACGGGGGTCTTCCTCAACCGCCATGAACTTTGCGGCCAGCACCAGAACAACGGCACCGATCGCGCCCACGATGGTACAGAGGATCACAGCAGATACAATATTCATAATCCTGTTCCTCCCTTACAGCGTCACGTTGAACAGGTTTTCGACGAGACCGCCGAAGCCCATAAAGGACAGGCTGGTGATGGCTGCTGCGATCAGGGTGATGGGCAGGCCCTTGAAGGGTGCCGGGGGATCGCAGGCTTCCACACGCTTGCGCACGCCGCTGAACATGACCATGGCCAGCATAAAGCCGACACCTGCACCCACGGCACAGACCAGAGCCTCAATGTAGGCAGCGGCAAAGCCAAGGGTAGCAACATCTGCGCCGTAGTCGTCCACGACCAGAATGGTCACGGCCAGCACGCAGCAGTTGGTGGTGATCAGGGGCAGGTAAACGCCCAGAGAATTGTACAGTGCAACAACATACTTCTTCAGGAAGATCTCGATGAACTGCACCAGCACTGCAATGACCAGGATGAACACGATGGTCTGCAGGTAGCCCAGGTCAGCCGGGTTCAGAACGAAGATCTGGATGGGGAAGGTGACAGCCGTTGCCACCAGCATAACAAAGATAACAGCGCCGGACATACCAATGGAGGAATCCAGCTTCTTGGAAACGCCCAGGAACGGGCAGATACCGTAGAACTTCACCAGCACGTAGTTGTTCACCAGGATCATGCTGAAGAAGATCGCAGCAAGTTTGACTAACATCTTATTCTGCCTCCTTCTTCAGGTTGTCGAGGTCGCAGCAGCTCTTGCGCTCGATGCGGGCATCCAGCTTGCCTTCCAGCCAGACGCAGCCGGCCATCAGCACGCCGTAGCAGAAGAATGCGCCGGGAGCCTGGGTCATAATGCTCATCTTGGCCATGCTCTCGGGCAGGACCTGGAAGCCCAGCCAGGTGCCGCTGCCCAGGATCTCACGGATGGAGGCCATCAGCACCACGGTAAGGGTGTAGCCGATGCCCATGCCGATGCCGTCCAGTGCGGAATCCACCACATTGTTCTTGCAGGCAAACATCTCGGCACGGCCCAGAATGATGCAGTTGACAACGATCAGGGGCAGGAACACGCCCAGTGCGGTGTACAGGCTGTCCATGTAGGCGTGCATCACCATCTGAACGATGGTCACGAAGCCTGCAATGATGACGATGTAGCAGGGCAGGTGGACTTTCGCGGGGATCACGTTGCGCAGCAGCGAGATCAGGATGTTGGAGCACACCAGCACGAAGGTGAAGGCTGCGCCCATGCCCAGCGCGCTGGAAACTGCCGTGGTAACAGCCAGGCAGGAGCAGGTGCCCAGAACCAGACGCAGAACGGGGTTTTCTTTGATGATGCCGTTGGTAAGGATGCTTACCTTGGACTTGTTTTCGCTTGCCATTTCTTACCAACCTCCTTTATGCCAACTCGTTGTAGCAGTTGATGCAATCGTTGATGGCGGCAAACAGAGCCTTAGAGGAAATGGTTGCGCCGCTGTATGCGTCGTAGCCCTGGCCCAGGGTGATGTTCTGGGTGCCATCCATGCCATCGAACTGAGCAAGGAAGCTGTCGGTGGCAACGTTGCTGCCGATGCCCTTGGTCTGGGTAGAAGCGTCCACCCAGATGCCGGTGACAGTGCCGTTGGTGTCGAAGCCGATGATGACGGACAGGATGCCGCCGTCAAAGCCCTTTTCCTCAGCCTTGATGGCCAGGGAGCCGTCGGTGGCCTTTACAGCACCGGTGATGTTCTCGGTGGTGTAGTCGGTCACTTCCTCCAGATCGGAGGCGCTGGAAACGGTGGGCATCACGTCCACATAGGCAGCCAGCGTTGCGGCCTTCTGGTTTTCCTCAATGATGGGAGCCGTAAAGGAGTTGACCATGGCCAGCAGCAGGCTGACGATCAGTGCGATCACGCTCAGCACAACAACAGGCTTTACACTGGTCTCCCAGGAAGAATTCTTATTCATTTGCCAGCACCCTCCTTTGCTTTCTTTGCAGGCTTAACATAGCCGTAAGGAGTCTGACGGGTCCAATCGTTGATAAAGGGGACCCACAGGTTCATAAACAGCAGCGCGAAGGAAACGCCCTCGGCGTAGCTGCCCCACTGACGGATGGCGAAGGTGACGATGCCCAGGCACAGGCCGTAGATCAGCTTGCCCTTCAGGGTAAAGGGGCTGGTGACATAGTCCGTTGCCATGAACACAGCACCGAACATCAGGCCGCCGGACAGGATGCCGACCAGTGCGCCGTGCAGGCTGCCGGTGGAGATCAGGTAGAAGATAAACATGCTGCCGATGTAAGAAGCGGGGATGGCGATGCTGATGGTCTTGGTGGCCACCATATAAATCAGGCCCAGCAGGATGGCCAGAGCGCAGGTCTCGCCCAGAACACCGCCGTGCACACCCATGAACAGATCCAGCAGGCTCAGCTTGCTGGTGTCAGCCACAGCCAGCGGGGTAGCGCTGGACAGCTGGTCAACTGCTGCATCGGGGAACACCCAATTGTTCATGGAACCGGCAAAGCTGATGAACAGCACGATACGGCCCACCAGTGCAGGGTTTGCAAAGTTCATGCCGATGCCGCCGAACAGCTGCTTGACCACGATGATGGCAACCAGGTCGCCGATGATGAGCTGGCCGATGGGCATGCCCACGGGCACGTTCATGGCCAGAATGATGCCGGTGACCACAGCGGACAGGTCGCTGATGGGGTTTGCCTTCTTCAGCAGCTTGCAGTACAGCCACTCAAAGGCCACACATGCCACAACGGACACTGCGGTGACCAGCAGGGCACGCGCGCCAAAGATGATTGCAGAGGCCACCACACAGGGGCACAGGGCAACGATCACGTTGGCCATCAGGCTCTGGGTCGTTTCCTCACTGCGCAGGTGCGGGGAGGCCGAAACAATAAGCTTCGTATCCATTACTTATTGCCTCCTTTTTTGATTTCACCAAGGTAGAACGCCTTTGCCAGGCCCATCATCTGGGTGCAGGGGCGCTTTGCCGGGCAGACAAAGGTGCAGGAGCCGCAGTTGAAGCAGTAATCAACATGCAGCTTACCCAGCTCCTGAACGTCGCGGGCTGCATAAGCCTGGTTGACCTCCACGGGCTCCAGACCCATGGGGCAGTACTCCACGCAGCGGCCGCAGCGGATGCAGGGGTTGACCTGCGGGGGCTCTGCAGCAGCGGCGCTGAGCATGATCAGGCCGGAGGTGGTCTTGGTGGTGGGGTAGCTCAGGTTCTCCACAGCGGGGCCCATCATGGCACCGCCGGCAACCACCTTGCCCAGCTCCACGCCGCCCTTGATGCCGGCAGCGTTCAGAACATCCTCGTAGGCAGTGCCCACGGGAACGATCAGGTTCTGGGGCTTTGCGCAGGCATCGCCGTCCACGGTGATGGTGCGCTCGACCACCGGCATACCGGTAGCCAGGTACTTGCCCAGGGTAGAAACAGAGGTCACGTTCATCACAATGGCACCTGCATCTGCGGGCAGACCGCCGTGGGGCACCTCGCGGCCCAGGCACTTCTCGATCAGGATCAGCTCTGCGCCTGTGCCGTAAACACTGGGCAGTGCCTTGACCTCGATGGCGGGCTTGTCTTTGGTCTTCTGGTTCAACAGCTCGATGCACTCGGGCTTGTTGTTCTCAATGCCGATGACGCACTTCGGGATGCCGGTGTACTTCAGCACGGCCTCGATGCCGCGGACGATATCATCGCTGCAGTTCAGCATCTCCTGCGTGTCGCTGGTCAGCCAGACTTCACACTCGGAAGCGTTGATGAGCAGGGTGTCCACGGTCTGCTTGGGCTGCAGCTTGACATCGGTCGGGAAGCCTGCGCCGCCCAGACCCACCAGGCCGCACTCACGCACGGCTGCCAGGAAGCTGGCCTTGTCGGTGACCTCGGGTGCCTTCACGGCAGGGTCCACGGTCTGCTTGCCATCGGTCTTGATGACAACGGAGTCGCACATCCGGCCATTGGAGAGACGGAAGGGTTCCACAGCGGTCACAGTACCAGAAACACTGGAGTGGATATTTGCAGAGACAAAACCGCCTGCCTCGCCGATCTTGGTGCCAACAAACACTTCGTCGCCCTTTTTGACCAGGGCTTTCGCCGGAGCGCCGATGTGCTGGCTCATCAGGATGCGTACCTGCGCGGGCAGAGGCATCGGAACTGGTTTGCTTGCAGCGGTTGCCTTGTCATGCGGCGTATGCGCGCCAAGCGCCGCACGTTTCAGCTTGTTCAACATGGAATAAATCCCCCATTCTGCTTGAATTGCCACCCCTGCCCTCATGCGGGCGCACTGCGGCAGGGACAGCAGCTGCTTAACACAGTTATTGTATCATTTTACAGCCGGAAGTTCAACGACAACAGCACCAAAATGATGCAATTTCCTCATTTTTCTTTGCCATTTTTAACGATTAGCCGTATCTAACCAATTGTTTTTTTATTAACAACCACCAACTTCACGCAACTTTACTGCCGTTTGCCTTTCTGCCGGGATTATGGTATACTGATGCTAATGACCCTGCGGAACGTCCCCTGCTCCGCATGTGAACGACCGGGCCATGCCCGCCAAGGAGGATCGGATACCATGAAAGTTCTCAAAGCTCTGCTTGCCATCTTCACGTTCTTAGCCGCCGCACTCACCTGCACGCTTCTCTTTGTGCAGGACAGAAACGCCCCCCACTATATTAAGATCTACGAGAACGAGCAGTAAGCAGTTTCTCTGACACAAAAGCCCCCGGAAAGCGGTTTGCGCCGCTTCCGGGGGCTTTTTATGCGTTATGCTGTTTTGGCGTTGTGTGATGCTCAGTTCACGTCGAACAGGCAGACCGCCTGATAGACAGTGCCGTTAGAAGTGGTAACGTATGCAACGCCGATCTTTTCAGCCAGATTGAATGCGCTCTCGTCCTTGAACAGAGAATCATATTTGAAGCTGGTTCTGGTAGCCGGATTATAGTTGGCCTGCGCTGCAAGCGGAGTTGTATCCTTGGTCAGACCAACCACGATCTTGACATTGCCCAGCTCTGCCGTGATCTTATCATAATTCTCACGATACTTTGTATTGCTGCCGTCATTACGCCATTCCAGCCAGTTTTCCAGCAATGCCTTGGTCACAGCACTGTATTTTGCACTGTATTCGACCTGACCCAGGCCCTTATTAGCTGCGGTATTATTGATCGTCATAACCACTTCGACCGTGCCATCGTCCGGCATGATCTTATCCGAGTCGGTGGTGCCACCGTCGCAGGCGGTCAGCATTGCCAGTGCCAGAACACCGGCCAGAACAAGTGTCAGAACTTTTTTGAAACGTTTCATTGCAATGCCTCCTTGATGTTATTTAATCGTTATCTTCACACCCGAGCAGAAATCTTATGTAGGCAAAGGTGCGCTCCTGCCCCAGATCCCGGACCATCAGCAGCAGCTTTTCCAGCAGCGCCCTTGTTTCGGGATGGAGCAGATAGTGATCCTTGCTCTTTTCATAATACTGCCACGGGGATGCGTCGGTGTACTTGTCGCCCAGATAGATCTGGCTGGCCGCCACGCGGTCGCAGACCATCTCGCAGACATAGCGCAGGGGCATTTTCATGCCGCCCAGGCCGGATTTGTTGGTTGTGTAGTCGATCCAGTATTCCAGATGGTGCTTGTTGCGGCCCTTATGGTGGAGCCATGCCGAGGAATAGCCCCGGGCGGCGCGCTCTGCCTCGTTGGGGCTGTGGTCGCCCTGATAGTAGATGCAGCCCGGGATGAACTCGGTGGGGCTGTACTTGCTCAGGTCATGGGTCAGGCCCTGCTGATAAAGGCCGCATTCAAAGCAATACTTCATCACCAGCAGTTTATGCCGGGTGATGGTCTCAAAGTGTCCCTTGATGTTCATTGGAGGGTACCTCCCCGGAATCTTACCGTTACCCTGCCCTCTTTCAACCTGCGCAGATCGTCGCTCTCCGAAAAATCCTCCCGGTCACGGGTCAGGTTGGGGTTGTAGTAGGGGTCATCCAGAATGTTTTCCTTGCCGTGGATGGTGTAGAGCCGCTGCTGCTCCGCCGCAAAGCGGGCCGCCTTGACGGGGTCTTTTTCATCCCCGCCCCGGCTCTTGCTCTCATAGTGGATGAGCTCGGCGTAGGGGGTCCAGGCGATGCGGTAGCCCGCATCCCGCACCCGCAGGCAGAAGTCCACATCGTTGAAGGCCACGGCGAACTGCTCGTCCAGCCCGTGCATCTCGTCATAGACGGCGGTCTTTACCAGCAGGCAGGCACCGGTCACGCCGGAGAAGTCCTGCACGGTAGAGGTTCGGAACAGATAGCCGCTGCCGCCCTTCTTCTTATACTTGTGGCTGTGGCCCGCGTAGCCGCCCAGACCGGTCACGATCCCGGCGTGCTGGATGGTCTCATCCGGGTACCAGAGCATGGCACCGCAGATCGCCGCGCCGCCGGGGTGGGCACACTGCCGGAGCAGCTCCGTGAGCCAGTCGCCGTTCACCACTTCCACATCGTTGTTGAGCAGCAGCAGGTAGTCGCCCTCTGCCGCTTTCCGGCCAAAGTTGTTGATGGCCGAGAAGTTGAAGCCCTTGCCCGGGTAGGTGACCACCTTCAGGCCATCGTACCGCTGCCGGGCCTTCTCGTAATAGGCAAAGGTGGCCGGGTCTGTGGAGTTGTTCTCAATGACGATGACCTCGAACCGGTTCCAAGTGGTCTTTTTCCAGATGCTCTGCAGGCACTTTTCCAGATCCTCGGTGTGATCCTTGTTGGGGATGAGGATGCTCACCTTCGGCTCCCCCACAATGTCCCATCTGACCCGATAGGTGCTGGGGTACAGGCCATCCTCTATGGTACCGGTGCGGCCGGTGCGCTCCAGATGGTCGGCCAGCGCCTTTTTTGCCGCTTTGGCAACGTAGGGCTTGGCATCGGTGCCGCCGGAGGTCGAGCCTTCGTGCACCCGCCAGTAGTAGAGCACCTGCGGCACATGGGCCGCGCCGCCCACCTGCTCAATGAGCCGGAGGAAAAGGTCGTGGTCCTGACTGCCATCACATTCGGGGCGTTCCCCGCCCACCTGCTCGAACAGCTCCCGCCGGAACACGGCCAGATGGCAGATGTAGTTGCAGCAGAGCAGATAATCCGGGGCGTAATCGGGCTTGAAGTGGGCCACCAGCGGCTTTTCGATCTTTTTGGTGAAGAGGGCCTCGTCGCTGTACAGGAAGCCGTCCGGCTCCCCTGCCTCGCGCAGCTGTGCGATGGCCTTTCCCATGGTGTACATGGCGTGGGGCGCAAGGATGTCATCGTGGTCGGCCAGCGCCAGATATTCCCCCGATGCCAGTTCAGCGGCGGCGTTGGTGTTGGCCGCAATGCCCTTGTTTTCGACCTTTTTGTATACGATGTGTTGATATTTTGCCTGATATTCCCTTACGATATCCCCCACACTGCTGTGGGCGGCATCGGAGGCATCCGCCAGGCAGAGCTCACCATTGGGGGCGGTCTGGTTCACGAAGGAATCCAGAAACTGCCGCAGAAACACCTCAGGAGTATTATACAACGGTGTCAACACGGAAATCGTCGAAAGTTGGCAGTTTTCAAAATTTTTTCCTGCCATTTCGGCTCTCTGGGCTTCCAGCACCTTTTTTGCGGGCAGGTAGCGGGCCTTTTTGCCAAAGCACCGCCGCCTGACAAAGCCCGCGCCCCGGGCCAGCATGGTGCCCAGACCCTCGTCCTTTGTCAGCTGGACCGCATAGCCTGCCAGCTCTCTGGCACGTTTCAATCGTACATTCATGGCTCAGGCCTCGCCGCGCTGGGTGGCCTTGTAGGCCGCGCAGACTGTCTCGGTATCGCCGTTCATTTTCAGGTGGCCGTGGCTCAGCCATGCCACCTTGCTGCACATCCGCTCGATCTGCTCGATGGAGTGGGACACCAGAATGACGGTGGTGCCGCCTGCCATCAGCTCCTTCATCCGTTTTTCGCATTTCTGCTGGAACAGGAAGTCGCCCACCGAGAGCACCTCATCCGCGATCAGGATATCGGGCTTGGTGATGGTGGCAATGGCAAAGCCGATGCGGGCCACCATGCCGGAGGAGTAGTTTTTCAGCGGTACATCCAGGAAGTTCTGCAGCTCGCTGAACTCCACGATCTCGTCGAACTTCTCGTCCAGATACTTGGGCGAGAACCCCAGCACCGTGCCGTTGAGGTAGATGTTCTCCCGGGCGGTCAGGTCCATATCAAAGCCCGCACCCAGCTCGATGAGCGGGGCGATGGTGCCGTTGACGGTGACCTTGCCCCTGGTGGGCTTGTACACGCCCGCAATGGTCTTGAGCAGGGTGGATTTGCCCGAGCCGTTCAGGCCCACCAGACCGTAAAAATCGCCGGGCATGATGTCCAGGCTCACGTCCTTCAGGGCGTAAAACTCGTCGTACTGCAGGCGGCCCTGCACCATGGCCAGCAGATATTCCTTCAGGCTCTCGTGCTTTTCGGTGGAGAGGTTGAAGCACATGGACACGTTGTCCACTTTGATGATCGGTTCCATTCTTCTCCCCTCCTTAAATATGCAGCACAAAACGATCCTGCGTTTTGCGGAACATGTGCACGCCCACCCACATGGAGACCACTGCGCAGATGCCGCAGACCGCAAACATGTTGAGGTCCAGCGGGATGCCCCACATCAGGGTGCGGCGGAAGCCGGTGATATACCAGTACATGGGGTTCAGCTTGATGATCTGCTGCATGTTGAACCCGCCGATGGAAAAGGTCATCTGGGTGGGGTCATAGAAGATGGCGGAGAAGTAGAGCAGCGCCGTGATGAACACGCTCCAGATGTGCATGATGTCCCGGAAGAACACCGTTGCCGCCGCCAGGAACAGACCCACCCCCAGGCTGAAGAAGAAGAGGGTGATGAGCGGGTAGAGCGCTTCCAGAAGGGTCAGGTGGAAGGGCGCACCGGTAAAGATCATCACCAGCAGCAGGGCCACAAAGCTGAACACGCAGTTCACCATGGCAAAGCAGCACTTTTCCAGCGGGAAGATATACTTGGGGATATACACCTTTTTCAGCAGGGGGGCGGCGCTGAGCACGCTGCTCATGCTGGAGGAGGTGGCCTCGTTGAAGAAGTTAAAGAGCAGCTGACCGCACATCAGGAACACCGGGAAATTATCGATGCCGCTGCCCCGCATATCCATCAGGCTGCTGAACACGGCCCAGTAGACCAGGCACATCAGCAGGGGGTTCAGCACGCTCCACAGCACGCCCAGCACACTGCGGCGGTATTTCAGCTTGAAATCACGGCTGACCAGATTCCACAGCAGATAACGGTAGCGCCAGAAGCCGTTGAACATTCCTTTCAGTTTCGCCACGGGCTATCACCACTTTTCAAAGAATTCAAACTTCTGGGCTGCAAAGGGCTCATGCAGCTTGTCCTTTGCGCTGGTCTTGTGCTCACAGCCGCAGTCGGGCCACTGCACGTTCACGGTGGGGTCATCGTAGGGGATGCCGCCCTCGCTGGTGGGGTCATAGACATCGGTGCACTTGTAGCAGAACTCGGCCACATCGCTCAGCACCAGGAAGCCGTGGGCAAAGCCCTCGGGGATATAGAACATCTTCTTGTTCTCCTCGCTCAGGGTCACGCCCACCCACTTGCCAAAGGTGGCGCTGTGGGGGCGGCAGTCCACGGCAACATCATAGACCTCGCCCTTGGTCACACGCACCAGCTTGCCCTGGGTGTGGTTCTTCTGGAAATGCAGGCCGCGCAGCACGCCGCGGGTGGAGCGGCTCTGGTTGTCCTGCACGAACTCCTTGTCGATGCCGGCAGCAGCAAACTGATCCTTCTGGTAGGTCTCCATAAAATAACCGCGGTCATCACCGAACACCTGCGGCTCAATGACCACAACACCAGGGATCTCGGTCTCAGTAAACGTAAACTTGCCCATATTTCTTTTTCCTCTCTGTTTTCTTTCAGAAAATTTTGTCTGTTTGTAGTATATGGAAAAGTCCTTGCGGGCTTTTGCGCGATAGATCAAACTGTCCCTTCCTGCCAAGGCCTCCCCTACTAGGGGAGGTGGCATTGCGTCAGCAATGACGAAGAGGTTGGACAGAGGAGAAGCTTTCCCTTCATACAACCTCTCAGTCTCGCATTCGCTCGACAGCTCCCCTGGTAGGGGAGCCTCTGGCGAAACGGGTCAGTGCTTACTTCTTGATTTACGTTTCTTCCATTTTATTCTCAGCCGTACCACGCCGAACGCCGCAAGGGCAGCCAGCACGGTGGCACCGACCGAGACGGCCAGCAGGCCGCCTGCGATCCTCTTTGGCCCCACATCCCGGGAGGCGGGCAGGGTGGCGTTGGCGCTCTTGGCCAGCAGCTTCTCCAGCCCGGTCACAGCGGCAGGCACCCGGACGCTGGCCGTTTCCTGCACGTCCCGCCCATGAATGGTATACACCGCATACACCGCCGGGTCAACCCCCAAGAGGTATCGTTCGGGCAGTTCCAGCGTGACCGACACATCCGCAGCGGTCAGGCCGTCGGCCAGCAGCAGCTTCACACCGGGGTCAGAAACCGTCACCGTGCCCAGCGTGCTGCCGCCGCCCGCCACTTCCAACTCCCCGGTCACGCCCTGGGCAGGGATCTCGGTGTAGCCGGTGTAGCGGGCAAAGGCATCGTCCAGCAGGGTGCGGACATCGTTGTATTTGTCGGTCTTGATCTGGCTCTGCATGGTCACGCAGATCAGCCGCACGCCGTTCTGCTCCGCCAGGCAGACATAGCTGTACCGGGCAATGTTGGTGTAGCCGATCTTGGAGCCCAGGATGGCCGGGATATAGTACCTGCTGGAGCCCACCCGCATTTTATCCTGCTGGTGGAAGTACCGGGTCACGGGCTGGACATTGGTCGGGCCCATGGTGTACATCTCGTTCCGGGTAAACAGGGTCTCGAACCCGGGCTGGGTCAGCGCCCAGCGCAGGATCTGCGCCATGTCATAGCAGCTGGTGTAGTGATCCTCATCGCTGATGCCGTGGGGGTTGGCAAAGTGGGTGTGTTCCAGCCCCAGCTCCTTTGCCTGTGCATTCATGGCGGCCACACCGCCTTCAATGGAGCCGCCGCCGAAGTATTCGGCCAGCAGGTTGGCCCCATCGTTGGCGCTGGCCATCATGGTGGCATACAGGGCATCGGTCAGGGGCACTTCCTCCCCTTCCTGCAGGGCGATATGGCTGGAATCGGTGCCCGCCAGCGAGTAGACATCCTCGTGGCTGACCGTCAGCTTGACATTGTCCCACTTGCCCTGGGCCTTTTCACAGGCAAGGCCCAGCGTCATCACCTTGGTGATGGATGCCGGGTGCAGTTCCTCGTTCATGTTCTGCTGGGCCAGCACCAGACCGGTGTCGGCATCGATGATGCAGTACGCTTCCGTAGCCGTCAGTGCAGGCCCGGCAGCTGCCGCGCCCGGCGCAAACGCCGCCAGTGCGGTCAAAAGCACCGCACACAGCATGGCGATGTGTTTTTTCATTCCAGTTCCTCTATCTCAAGATATTATGATATAGTATACCACATTTTTATCCCTCTGAAAAGAGAAACCCTCAGTTCCACTCCCGGAGCACCGGCTGCAGCTGCTGACCGTGCAGGGCAGCCTCCAGTGCAGCGGGCAGCAGGGTGAGATCCGCCTTCAGGCTCTGGGGTTTCTGCGCTGCATCGTCCTGTCCGTAGGGCACAAAGTAATAGTGCTTGCGCTGCATCAGCCGGGCGATGTTCTCCCCGGAGGCCCCCAGCCCATCGTTGGTGGAGACAGCCAGCAGCACCGGGCACCCGACCCGCAGCAGGCTTTTTGCCGCCAGCGTGACCGGCGTGTCGGAAAGGCCCGCCGCCAGCCGGGCCAGTGTGGTGCCGGTGCAGGGGGCCACCACCAGTGCCCGGGCCAGCTGCCGCGGCCCCAGCGGCTCCACATCCTGCAGGGTATCCAGCACCCTGTGGCCGGTCAGGGTCTCCAGCCGTGCCTTCCACTCATCCGCCCGGCCAAAGCGGGTGTTCAGGCCGGAGGCCGCATAGCTCATCACCGGCAGCAGCTCCCAGCCCTGCCGCACCAGCTGTTCGGCCTGAGCCACCGCCGCGCCCAGCGTGCAGAAGCTCCCGCAGACCGCAAACGCCACTGTCCCGCGCAATTGCCTTTTCATGGTGTTCCCTCCCTTTCCGCCAGGATCTCACAGACCGTCCGGGCCAGAGCCTCGCCCGCTGTTTCAGGGGCGCAGGCCGCAGGCAGACTCAAGGCATGGATGGCCCGGTGCCCCAGCCGCCGGGCCGCGGCAAAGTCAGTGCCGCCCGGCTTCGATGCCAGATCCACGATCAGGCTCCCGGGCCGCAGGGCTGCCAGCACGGCTTCCGTCAGAACAGGGGCCGGGATGGTGTTTACCACCGTGTCAAAGGCCGGAGCAGTCTGTTCCAGCCGGGCCAGATCCACCGCCCGCAGGCTGAAACTCTCCGCCAGTGCCCGCTGGGCCGGCCGCCGCGCGGCCACCGTCACCTGTGCGCCCAGTGCCGCCAGCCGTACCCCAAGCGCCTGCCCCACCGGCCCAAAACCGGCCAGCAGGATGGCGCTGTTCCAGAGCGTCCGCGTCCCCTCCGCCATCAGGATGCCGATGCAGCCCTCTGCTGTCGGGATGGCGTTGCAGAGGATCAGCTCCTCCCGGGTAAAATAGTCCACCAGCTCCACGCCCGCCTCCGCCGCGATCTGCCTTGCCTGCGCCGAGAGCTTTCCGCCCAGCGCCAGCGCCCCCGGTTTTGCGGCCCGCAGCAACTCCGCCAGCGGGGTGCGGCTCTCGTCCAGCGGCAGCGGCAGTAAGATGTAATCGGCCAGCGCCGTCTGCTCCGGCCCGCCCACCGCAAACCCGGCACGGGCCAGCGCCCGGCCTGCCGCCGCCAGCCGCGGGTCCGTTCCGATCACCGCAAATCGTCTTTGTCCATCCATTCCCGGCCCCTCCTCCCCATGGTCTGCGTCATCCTATGCCCATGGAGCGCCGGGTGTGAAAAAGCCGCCGCTCTCCGTCAGGAAAGCAGCGGCGATCTGTTTTTTATGATACCGGCTTTTCGGTCAGAGCGGCGGCAGAGATTGCCTCCGGCTCCTCCATGTTTCGCGTCCGCTCCACGGCCTCACGCATCCGCGGCAGCTGGACGGCTTCATCAAAATCCGCATATTCCTTTGCGTAGGCAGGCACCATCTCCAACCGGTATTCTGCACTTGCAACGCTCCATTCCCGGATAGAAAAGTGCTCCGGCGGGAAATTCAGCCAGTTTCCACTCTCTCCAAACTGCGAGACCGCGTCCACCTGAATGCGGAACAGATTCTTCGCATAGTAAGCGGTCCTTGCGATATTTTTCCGGTAGAGCTTCTGCAGATCCTTTTCCCTGCTCGTCGCCTTGCAATACGTCACAAATCGTGTGTCTGCCATCCGCTCTCTGGCTTCCAGCAGGCTCAGGATCGTGCCCTGCTCATCTACCAGATACCCGTTGGTCGTTGGGTCCAGCATACACCACTTTTCCTGCGACCGGTCGTAGATCTCCGTGACAACGTGACAATCAAAATCGAAGGGAGAATAAGGCAGGAAGCGCACACGCCGTGCGTAGATTCCCAGTGCCAGGCAGACCTCCTCCAGAATTTTAGCCTTATTCAGGCAGTTGATGCCCTGTTCCGGTTTATCCAGACTGTAATCCAAAAGCGCCAGGGCGTTGCAGTCCACATGGCCGTCGTACCACGGGCTGTGCGTCAGCTTAGGCGAGAGGTATTTCAGCACCCGAATTGCCCGCTGCAGGTCCGTGCCTTTTCCTGCAATTTTCTCAATGGGATACTTTTTCAGGAGGTCGGCATACTCCGGGCAGTCCATGCGATATTCCACCGCCGTGCTCTTTCCCGGTTGAAAGCTCCGATTGTTCCGCAGGATTCCACGGTAAACATTGTAAAGGACTTCTGTCTCTTCAAAATTCATTGTTTTTCCCCTCTCTTTTTTGGATAGACGAACGAATGGCCGTAAGTGTTCATTTTTCCCTCTATTTTCAGACCCTATCGTTTTTTATGATACCACGGTTTCCCTGCTCATGCAATGCAAAATGCCCGGCCATGCGGGCGTTCCCACACAGCCGGGCGGCTTCCTTTTTCATCATTCAGGTCTGCTCAGGGCCGCTTATACTTCAGCGGTGTCTGCACCTGAGCGCGGATCTTGAGCAGATAGGTCCGGGTCTGCTCGGTGCCCCGCAGGATGGCCTCCACCTGTTCCCGCTGCTCCGGGGTCAGGGCCTCGTCCTCGGCCAGCAGGTCGGCGTTGCCCTCAATGACGGCCAGCGGCGTTTTGAGCTCATGGGAAAGCTGGATGATCTGCTCCCGCTGCTGCTGCTCCATTTTCCATTGGGCCTGCAGGCTGGCCGTCAGCTCCTGCCCCATGGTCTGCAGGGCAGCCAGTGTCTCGGCGTATTCCCGCACCTGCGCCCCGGAAAAATCGATCTCTTCCACGCCCTTTTTCTCAGCCACCTGCCGGGAGACCTCGGTCAGGCGGGCCGTCTCCCGGGCCAGAAACCTTCTGGAGCGGTGGGTGCTCCATACCACCGCTCCCACCAGCAGCAGAATGCCCAGAATGCAGTGCACCGTCTGCACATCTGGCAGCTTTCCCCGCAGCGCAGGGGCGGCGTAGGGCACGGCATAGTCAAATTGCAGCAGACAGACCGTTCCGTCCTGCAATTTTGATGTCATATAATACTGTGTGTATCCAAAATGCCAGCGGGTTTTCCCCTGCCGGTTCTCCATTGCCCGCTGCAAGTGCCCGGCATCCATGTTGGTGGCCAGCACCTCGCTGCTGTCCGGCGCGGCAAACAGGGCGTAACGGCACAAGGAGTCCAGCTGGGTCTCATCAAAGGTGGCGGCAGTCATGCCCGGCAAAACGTCCTGTGCAGCCTTCTGGCAGGCCTGCGCGGCCTGATTGGCCGGGAGCGCCAGCCCGCTGTTGATGACGCACATCAGCGCCGCAAACCACAACAGCAGCACCAGCACACAGCAAAAGACGGTCTGCACCAGATATCGCAGCAGTACGCCTCGCAGGGAAATCAGCCCTCGTTTTTCCATTGATATCCCACTCCCCAGATGGTTTTCAGCAGTGTTTCCGGCTCTGCTACCCCCGCCGCCCGGAGCTTTGCCCGGATATTTTTGATGTGCTGTGTCACGGCGGTGTCGTCCGCAGTGCCGTCAATACCAAAAACCGCTTCGTAAATTTGCTCCTTGGTAAAGGTCTGCCCGGCGTGCAGCGCCAGATGCTCACAGATGGCATACTCCGAGCGGGTCAGCGGCAGAGGAGTTTCTCCCACCGCCGCCTCCCGCGCGGACAGGTCAAAACTGACCCCGCCGCGCACCAGCCGATGCACCGGGGTGCGGTTCTGCCGCCGCAGATGCGCCGCCACCCGGGCGCGCAGCTCTGCCACCCGGAAGGGCTTGGACAAAAAGTCGTCTGCCCCAATGCCCAGCCCCTCCAGAACAGACGCTTCGTCTGTCCGGGCCGTCAGAAACAGAATGGGGGCATCGGTCAGGCCCCGGATGCGGCGGCAGACGGCAAAGCCATCCTCCCCGGGCATCATCACATCCAGCAGGATGCAGTCCGCCCAATGACAGAGTTGTTCGGTAAGCTCCGCGCCGGAGAGCCGCGTTTCCACCCGGTGGCCGTCCCGCTCCAAGGCAGTGCGGATCAGCTTGCAGAGTTCTATATTGTCATCCACTGCCAGAATATTTGCCACAAGATCACCTCAAAGCGTTATAAACAAGGCAGGATGCCCCATACAGCAAATACACATGGGCCGGGTAGAACCAGTAGAACAGCTGCTTGTGTCCGCTGCCACGCTGCCCGTTGTACAGCAGCATCAGCAGCACCGCCGCCACCCCGAACCACTCATAATTGTTGGTGAACATCTGGGTCCAGACAAAGCCCTCCTGCCGGCAAGCCATCCCGAAGGTCAGCACAAAATCACACAGGAAGATCACCAGTGCCCATACCGTCAGCTGCACTTTGCGCCGTCCACGCAATGCATACAGCAGCGCACCGCCCAGCAGAAAGCTCCAGCTGCCGTCTGTGATGCTGGTCCACAGGGGCAGCGGGCTGGTGATGACAAACGCCACCACCGTGGAAGCCCACGGCATCTGCTGGATCTGGGGGAAAGCGCTCAGGAACGCCACCATCACAAACGGCCAGCCAGCCACCGCCGCGATGGCCGCCACGCCCCTGACCCATTTCTTTTCCCGGAGCCAGTCGATGCCCTGCCAGACGATGCACAGCAGCATCAGATCCTGAAAAATAGCGTTCAGCGGGTAGAAGCCATCCCCGCGCCGGAAGGCTTTGGCGTAGATCATAAAAAATTCCAGCGCTGCCATGGCCGTTCCGATACCCCAGATGCGGATAAAATACCGCCTGCGGTCATGGGTGTGGGCAAAGCCCTCCACCGTGCAGAACAAAAACAGCGGCGCACTGAGCCGCCCCAGCATACTGAACACCGTTGGGATGCAGCCGGTGAACTCGAAGAAATAATGAATGTGATCCAGCACCATCAGCGCCAGTGCAATGGTCTTGAGCTGGGTACCGTCCAGCCCGTTTTTCAATTTTGTCAGCATACAAATTCCCCTTTCGATGATGCTATCATTGTAACAGGGAAATCTGTAGGAATTCTAAGGGAGAACTTATTTTTCCAGATAATAGCACACCAGATCCGTGGGGCCGCGCTCTGCATGGCGCATGGCCTTGTGTTCGATGCCCTCATAGGTGAAGCCCAGCATTTTCAGCAGCTCCCCGGAGATGGTGTTATAGGCATAATGCCCACCCGTGAAAAGCACCGTATCCGTTTTCTCGAAGAACGCCTGAATCACAGCCGCCAGCGCTTCCCGGGCATAGCCCTGCCGCCGGACATCCGGGGCCATCTCAATGCCCAGCTCCCAGCCGGGCACGGCACGCTCGGCATCCATCAGCGAGATCACGCCGATCACACGCCCATCTGCCTTGCGGACAACGCTGTAACGGGTCTGTCCCGCAAATTTCTGCATCAGACGGTCATATTCCTCATCCATTGCATCAAAGGCATGATAACCGCCGCAATCCAGCGTGGTCTGCTCATCCGAGAAAATCGCAAATACGTCCTGCGCGTCCTCCACCCGGAACTGCCGCAGCTGCAGACGCTCTGTCTCGATTTCAAACACTTCCATTTGTACCTCGTTATTTTCAGGTTCTATCGTACTTTTTAATGATACCACTGTTTTCCGACCTGCGCAATGTAAAAAGCCCGGCCATGCGGGCACTCCCACACAGCCGGGCCAATTCAATTTCATTTTGCAGAACACTTTTCAGCATCGATGGCCAGCACGAACATCAGCACATGGAGCGCGTCTGCCGGGTCAACGATATCCAGCACATAGGTGTCTGTCCATTGCAGCAGCTCTTTGGAAACCGTTGCGACTGTCTCTCCCACCGGCTTTGTAATGGTGTAATCCCACCCAGGGAAATCTCCCTCCACATGCCAGCCGTTGAAATCGATGTTATACTTGGGCTTGAACCAGCCCAGTTCCTTTTCGAGGCAGCCGATATAATTTTCACCCTCATAGAGTTCAAACTTGGGCAGCCAAGTCAGCACCTCCTGCTTGACAGTACCAAGCTCGTTCTCTTCCGTGTCGAAGATTTTCAGGCAGTGCCCCCACGAGAGCTGCCCCTTTACCACATAGACCGTGTTCTCGTTTTCATCATAGATATCGTAGCTGTCGAACCACGAAAACATCCGTTGTTTGAATAAAAGCTTCATCCTGCCCCTCCTCTTTTGCGATTTCACCGCAGACGGAATACATACTTATCCCATATACGATTCAGGGACGGGTTTTAAGGCGCCCTCCCGACAGAAAATTCGATTTTCTCCTAACAGAAGGACTTATCTCAGATTCTAGTTCGTCGAAATCACACAGCCCGCCACGTGAAATGCTCGTGCAGCAGGGTCGCTTTTTGTTCTTTGGTCATTCGCAGAGTTTCTTGTACGCTTTCTGCACGATTTGTGCCATCCGCAGTCTGCGCTCTTTCAAAAACTCTATATATTCCATCTTTTCAAAATCCGGTGGAAGGGCATGATCCTCGCAGGTTTTGTGGTATTCTGTTTCCCCCATCCGGTTCCGATAACGTTCCACATACTCCACCGGCGGGTCATCAGAGATATCAATGTTGGTCACATAATCCAAATAAGTAAAATTTGCAATCTGATTGCGTTCTCGGTCGGTCATATAGCCAATCTGTGTCAGGTAATTTTTAGGGAAAATGTGATGCTTGTCGACCGCATTCTTGGTTCCGCTTGCTCCAAGAATGAAATACTTTGACACCGGCGTCGCACTGAACAGCATCGGTGTATTTAATACGACCTGCGCTGCAATATAGCCGTTCCAGGCCGGAGAGATTGCCGCAGCGCTGTTCAGTTCGTTCGGCAGCGTCAGTCGGAAGTAATCTTCCGTAAACCGCGTTGTAATCGTCCGCTCAATGTACGCGATAAACTGCTCCGCATCATGAACATTTCTCAGGTCAGCAAACTGCTTTTCTACTTCGCTTTCGGTCGATCCGGTGTAAAAGTAGGTAATAGCACCCATAAAAAACCATTTGGCAATCGTCTTTTTGAGCCTGACCGCATCCAGTTTATAGTCATATTTTGCAATCAGGTAAAGTACATAGCTAAAAACCACCGCATTGGATGATGCAATCTGTGTTTTGCTGATGTATCCTGCCTCTCCAATGCAGTTCAAAAATGCATGCCAGTTGTTCAGATCCATCACCTTGAGCAGGGCTTCTTTGAACTTCGCAAGATTCTCCTGTCGCTCCTCGGCAGAATACTTTCCGGTTTCCAGATTTTTCCCTCGTAGCAGCATATATGCATAGCGCAGTCTTGCCCTGCGGAAACCAACACCGACAGCCATTCGGATCAGATGGGATGGCTCGATTGCAATGATGTTATTATAGGACGTTCCACTTGCCGGGATGCGGGATTGCTCGCAGAACAGGTTCATCTGGTCACTGGTCTCATTTTCATAAACCGAGATCAGGGTCTGGATAAAATTATTCTCTGTCAGGCTTTGTCCACCAGAGTTGACCCGCACAAAAATATCTGCTACATCTTCCTCTCTGGCATTGTAGCTGATTTCCAATGTCGGAAGTGAATACTCTGAAAGGTTAAGCAAATCATTTATATTATTTTCGATCAGATCTTCTTCCGCATCTGTCAGCGCTTTCTCTTCACGCTTGTTCCTTGCTTCGTTTACTGCCCGGATATACTTACGTCGAAAAGCACTAATCGTATTATTTTCTTTTGCCAAAAAGACATCCGACACCTTGGGAATCCATTCCGGCGTCCGCTCAAACGCAGACGTCCACACCGCAAATTCTCGCGTCAACGGATTGAAAGAGATTTTAATTTCACGCTCCACAAAGTTTTTATCTTTTACTTTCACGCCATACATCGACGCTACAAGCGCCGTCAGGCGTTGCTGCCCATCAATAACCAGTTCTTTTGGCTCTGTATAGATTTTACCGTTAATGCCTATGCCGCTTTTCTTCTCATCATAATCCGCTGGTGACTCCCACAGCATAATGTATCCGATTGGATAGCCTTTCAGCATCGAATCGTAGAGCTCACGTATCTTATTATCTTTCCAGACAAACGGCCTTTGCAAATCAGGCAGTCCGATTTTTCCGATTCGGACATCTCGTACCAGATCGCCGACTTTGCTTGGAATATTTTTAAACAGTTCCGTTGCCATTTTTTCTGCCTCCTTTTCTTTATTATAATAAACCGATGTACAAAACACAACAACAAAAACCGCCCTGAGAAATCCCTCAGAGCGGTTTTACATTAAGTCGGCGACTACCTATTTTCACGCGCCGTTTCCAGCGAACTATCTTGGGCA
>OLQI01000118.1_pt1 | contig 84614 bp, 89 predicted proteins | sample 1672171 | NCBI WGS metagenome assembly OLQI01 (sample SAMEA3136655, study PRJEB25190) | human gut metagenome
AGTAGGGCTATGCCCGTTGATGAAAAGCCCCCGGCTATGCCGGGGGATATTTACTTGGCACAACGGTAAGTATGTACCAGTCGTTTATATTAAGCGGTGTATAATAAATGTATTTTTCAATGCCGTTAAGCATTATTATTCCGTCTGATTTACCTTCTTTTAAATCGGCTTGCATTTGCTGTATGGCACTGTCATTTTTGCTTGACGCTTGACTCATTTCATCAAACAGATTGTCGAATGTCAATCCGAATGAACCGTTATGAGATGAACCGACAATTCTTTTTCCGTCACTGTCAATGACGTAAGAATATCCTTTGTTTTCAAATGTAGGCGTTGAAATTGAATCTGCATATCGGGAAGTCAGATATGTAGAGAAAATTACGAATTTATTTTCGCCGTCTATTCTTATGGGTGTAGTGCATACAAGAAATGTAAGATCATTATATGAATCGTAAAAGAATTTAGTTTCTTCGCTGTTAAAAGCCTCTTTTGTATTAGGAAATTGCGATAAGTCGATTTCGACTCCGTTTATGTCGGTAAGCTTGCCGTCAGGTGTTACAATTCCTAAAAGATGCTGTTGATTAGCGATTTGGCTATGCTTTAAAAATGTAAGAATATCGTCAAAAGAGGCATAACCCAATTTTTCTATATAAGATGCCGCATTTTCTATGATTTTTGCATCTCTTCCGAGTTCAAGACTGAAAATAGTCTGATTTTGGTGTGAAATTTCAGAAAGAGTAGAAATCGTTCGTTGATTTGCCGCATAGGTAATATAACTGGCATAGCTGATTATAACAATAGCAATAGTGACAAGCAGGGCAATTGGAAGTCTCAATCTTTTTGATATTGTTTTTTTATACATATATTCTGTGCCTCCCCAAAAAAGAAAATATGAATAATTATAAGTATAATTATATTATCATAATAGGCAGAACAGTGCAATAATTTCAAATAAAAAAACACATATAAATGTGTTTTTTTGGAGATTTTACACTAATATATATCCGATAATGAGTCGATGTTTGTGCGGTCAAACATAATCGGGTCGCCGAGTATTATTTCGCTTGCATTGTCCTTGTCAGCGGTGATTGTCTTTTCGCCGAGTGAACCGGCGGTAAATGTTTCACCTATGCTGCCTGTTATTTCATTTTCGTCAAGGGCTTTAAGCGTGTAGGCGGTAAGGTAGCCGAGATCGGTCGTATTCCATATGTACAATCTGTCGCACGTTCCGTCTTTTATGTATTCGGATAATTCACTCGGAAAACCAAGTCCTATAAGATTTACATCCTTGCCGGATTCTTTAAGTGCTTTGGCGGCGGAACTCAAGCCTATTGTCGTAGGAACGATAATAGTTTTAATAGCGTCATTTTGCAAAAGATATTGTGTTTCCGTGTAAGATTTGGTTGCATCATCATCGCCGTAAGCTATTTCGATAAGAGGCATATTGCTGTATTTTTCGGGATTTTCTTCTATTTCGAGCTTTAGATAGCGTATCCATTGATTTTGATTCGGTGCACTGCCTGTGGAAGTTAAAATCGCAAAACCGCCTTCACCGTTTGAAACGTCATACGCACTCTTTATAAAATTTCGTCCGAGTACTTCCGGATCGGCTTGTTGAATATGCGTTTTTCGTGAAATTGAATTTACGGGTGCATCAACCGATATTACTTCAATGCCTGAATTCAGAGCCTCGGTAAGTGAAGATTCAAGTGCGTCGGCATCGTTGGCGGAAATGGCGATTCCGTCCACGTTATTATCTATAAGTTCGTTTATAATTTCAATTTGTTTGTCGGCAGTTGCGGAAGTAGGCGCTTTGTATATCGCTTCAATGCCTATTTCGTTGCAGGCGCTTTCAAAACCCTCAAAAACTTTTTGGCTATACGGATTTTGTATATCTTTTCCGACAAAAGCATAGACGGTTTCATTTGCTGATTTCTCCGAAGGAGAAGGAGTCGATTCGCTCTGCGGAACAGAACACGCAGTAAGCAATGAAATGCTTATCGCCAATATAGAGGGAATTGAAATTAACTTTTTTATATATTTCTTCATAAGTGTTTCCTCCTCTAAGCTATACATTTTATATTAGTAATATTATACACCATAAAAACATAAAAATAAATATAAATATCAGTAAAAAATAACCAAAAAAAATCTTTTTTAAAAAAATAAAAATTTTTTTAAAAAAAGTGTTGACAAAGTAAAAAAGGTCTGCTATAATAGTCAATGTTGTTGGCCGACACAACAGGTCAGCGCAAATGGGAGTTTAGCTCAGCTGGGAGAGCGTCTGCCTTACAAGCAGGATGTCACAGGTTCGAGCCCTGTAACTCCCACCAAATACACTTTATGAAAATAAAGTGTTATGGCCCGGTAGTTCAGTTGGTTAGAACGCCAGCCTGTCACGCTGGAGGTCGTGAGTTCGAGCCTCATCCGGGTCGCCATATGCCTTTGTAGCTCAGTCGGTAGAGCAAGGGACTGAAAATCCCTGTGTCGGCGGTTCGATTCCACCCGAAGGCACCACTTCACAATTCTATGAATTGTGAAAAATGCGGGAGTGGCTCAGTGGTAGAGCGTCACCTTGCCAAGGTGAACGTCGCGAGTTCGAATCTCGTCTTCCGCTCCATTTACTACAAGACAAAAGACGCAAAAATATGCGTCTTTTGTTATTTGTATCCGGCGCCATAGCCAAGTGGTAAGGCAGAGGTCTGCAAAACCTTTATTCCCCAGTTCAAATCTGGGTGGCGCCTCCAATAAGGAAGATGCTGCGGCTTAAGAATATACTTAGGTCGCAGCATTTTTTATATAAAATTTGATTTTGGTATGGTGGTATGATATGAAAAAGATAAAGAAATTTTTTGCCATACTTTTGATATTAGCAATAGGAATAGCCGTGATTAATTCGCAGACAGACTTTTTCTTGAATTTCGGAAGTTATGTTCCGTATCTTAAAGAAAATTGTCCGGAGGTTACGGAGTCGGTTTCGGCATTGTCCGAACGTCTTTCAAGGGTGACGGATTATATTCCTACACCGTCCGAGCTTATGGCAATGATAAAACAGGAGGATTTACCTATTGATCCGTCAGATGTGGCGGTCAATGCGTATATACAGAACAGTCCTATGCTTTCGTTTTATCCGAACGAAAATATTTCTATGATTGCGAATTATGACAGAATACAGATATTCGGAATTGTCGGCTCAAGAAGTAAATCAAATTTGATTGCGGCATTTATCGATGAAAACGGTGAAACGCTTGAACAGGTTTCGATTACGGCAAATTCCGAAAATAGTTTCAATAAAACAATATCAATTCCGAAAACGGACGGCGCATCTGTCGGTGTTGACGTGTATACCGGTGATAAGCCTTACGGACAGTTTGAAAGCTGGGCGTATAATTATGTAAAACTTGTGCGTGACGGCAACGGCGGTTGGGTTATCGAACAGTCACCTGTGTTTGAACATAATAAGGCGATGTATGAAAAGGATAAGTCAATTAAAGAGGCACTTAAATACACCGCGTCTATACAATCAAACAGTGACAGTATAATCTCTATCGCCGAACAGCTTACGTCGGATAAAACGACCGACTATGAAAAAGTGCTTGCGTTGCACGATTGGATATGTTCTTATATGTATTATGACGTTGACAGCCTGGCAAGTGACGAGGCACCGCCGTATTACGCAACGGATATAGTAAAGAGCCGTAAGGCAGTGTGTCTTGGTTTTGCAACGCTTATGGCGTCGCTGTGCAGAAGTATTGATATACCGTGTAATGTCGTGTCGGGATACGCACTTGGTGTCGGTAATGACACCGCGTGGACAGATACAAGTATTGCAACCGACGAACAAAATCATGCATGGAATGAAGTATACGTTGACGGCAGATGGATGATTGTCGATACAACATGGGATTGTGCAAATAAAATCGAAAACGGTGAAATGAATAAGGGCGAAGTTTCACATTTGTATTTTGACGCAAATTTGCAGTTCTTCTCAAATAATCATAAAATATTGGAATACTCAAAAAGAAGATAATTTAACGTTCGTAGGGGTATGGTACGAAAAAGGGACGTCGAGGGTGCCGTTCCGTACGCAAAACTTTATGTTTGTAGGGGCGATCATCGGTCGCCCAATGAAAAGCAGATAATAGATAAGAGAGAATGGAGAAAAGAGCCACCCCACAGTCAACTGCGTTGCCGGCTCCCCCTCAATGGGAGCCGTACGAAAGCCTCTCCTTGAGGAGAGGTGTCACGAAGTGACGGAATGGTGGCAACACAACAGCAGGCAAGCCAAAAACACAACACAGGCTTGTCTGTTTTGGATATAATCAAAAACAAAGGGAAAAATAAAAGGCGAAACAATGAAAATAGGAAATTTTGAAACAGAAAACAACGTATTTCTTGCACCGATGGCGGGAGTAACTGATTTACCTTTCAGAAAAATATGCCGAAGATACGGCGCAGGACTTGTGTATTCGGAAATGGTGAGTGCGAAAGGACTGTACTACAACGATAAAAAAACCGCCGATTTAATGCGAATAGATGACGAAGAACGTCCTTGTGCGATACAAATATTCGGTTCTGACGCTGATATAATGGCGGAAGTGATACCGAAAGTTATGGCGGTAAAACCTGATATAATAGATATAAATATGGGCTGTCCCACACCGAAAATCGTAAACAACGGTGACGGTAGTGCACTTCTAAAAACACCCGAAAAAATAGGCGAGATAGTGCATAAAGTTTCTTCCGCGTCGCCTGTGCCGGTGACGGTAAAAATCCGCAAAGGTTGGGACGATGACAGTATAAATGCGGTTGGAGTTGCAAAGATTATAGAACAAGGCGGAGCGGCAGCGATTGCGATACACGGCAGAACGCGGGCAGAGTTTTACAGCGGAACGGCGGATTGGGATATAATAAAGAAAGTAAAAGAATCGGTTTCAATTCCGGTAATCGGCAACGGCGATATAAAATGTGCCGAGGATGCGAAAAGAATGATTGATATGACGGGTTGTGACGCGGTTATGATAGGCAGAGGCTGTGAGGGAAATCCGTTTATATTCAGACAGGTAAACGAATATCTGAAAAACGGCAAAGTGAACTTTGAACCGACTCCTCAGGACAGACTTGCACAAGCGTTGGAACATATTGAAATGCTTGTTGAAGAAAAGGGTGAAAGCCGCGGAATAAAAGAGGCGAGAAAGCATATTGCGTGGTATATCAAGGGACTTGCGGGTTCATCGAGATTAAAGGGCGAAGTTTTCAAAATTAGTGATATTGCCACAATGCGAATATGCCTTACAGACTATATTAATCAATTATAATAAACTTTAAAATGACGTAAAAAAGGTCTTGAAAAAAACCGCAAAATTTGTTATAATTAATAAAATTAATACTAATGAGAGGAGTTATAAGAATGGAAGAAAAATTTTCTAAGGAAGGTCTTACATTTGATGATGTATTACTTGTACCGCAAGCATCTGATTTTACACCTAACGAAGTTGACTTAACAACAAAACTAACTAAAAACATAACGCTTAACATACCGCTGATGAGTTCGGCAATGGATACTGTTACAGAGTCGTCAATGGCTATTGCAATCGCACGAGAGGGCGGAATCGGAATAATTCATAAGAATATGACGATTGAACAGCAGGCTGCGGAAGTTGATAAAGTAAAGAGAAGTGAGAACGGCGTTATAGCCAATCCGTTCAGTCTTTCTGAAAACCATACGCTAAAAGACGCAGATGAGCTTATGGGTAAATATAAAATTTCAGGTGTTCCGATTTGTGATGACAATAATGTGCTTATCGGTATAATTACAAACCGTGACTTGAGATTTGAAACAGATTTTGCAAAGAAAATTAAAGACGCTATGACAAGCGAAAATCTTATAACTGCTCCTGTCGGAACAACTCTTTCAGAGGCACAGAAAATTCTTTCAAAGCACAAGATTGAGAAGTTGCCGATAGTTGATGAGAAAAATCACTTAAAAGGACTTATTACAATAAAGGATATTGAAAAAGCTATCCGTTATCCGAATTCTGCAAGAGATAAGAACGGCAGACTTTTGGTTGGTGCGGCAATCGGTGTTACAAACGATGCATTGGAAAGAGTTAAGGCTGTATATAACGCAGGTGTTGACGTTGTTGTACTTGACAGTGCACACGGTCACAGTAAGAATATCATAAATAAGGTTAAAGAAATCAAGGAGGCATTCCCTGATTTGGACTTAATCGCAGGAAATATCGCAACAGGCGAGGCGGCAGAGGCACTTATTAACGCAGGCGTAGACTGTGTTAAGGTCGGTATCGGTCCGGGTTCAATCTGTACAACCCGTGTCGTTGCAGGTATCGGTGTACCGCAGATTACTGCTGTATATGACGTAAGCCAAGTTGCAAAGAAGTACAATATCCCTGTTATCGCCGACGGCGGTGTTAAGTATTCGGGCGATGTTGTTAAGGCTGTTGCGGCAGGTGCTGACGTAATTATGCTTGGCAGCTTGCTTGCAGGCTGTGACGAAAGCCCGGGCGAATTTGAAATATTCCAAGGCAGACGTTTTAAGGTTTACAGAGGTATGGGTTCTATTGCGGCTATGGAATGCGGAAGTAAGGACAGATACTTCCAAACAGGTTCAAAGAAACTTGTTCCGGAGGGTGTTGAAGGTCGTGTACCTTACAAAGGCCCTGTTTCTGATACTATATTCCAAATACTCGGCGGTCTGCGTTCGGGTATGGGTTACTGCGGAACTAAGACAATTCAGTTGTTAAAGGAAAACGGTAAGTTCGTAAGAATTACAGGCGCAGGTCTAAAGGAAAGCCATCCTCATGATATTTATATCACTAAAGAGGCTCCAAACTACAGCTATAATACACAAGGCTAATAAGAAATTTAAGGCAAGTCACTTATGTGGCTTGCTTTTTTTTGTGTTGGAAAGTGTTGCTAACTGTTGGAAAATATGATATGATGTAAATATCACATTTTATATTTTGGGGGTAAATTAAAATGCAAAAGAAATTTTTAATCATTGTTCTTGCATTGTCTGTATTTTGTGCATTTGTGCCACTTGTGGCGTCCGCTGAAACAAGCGGTACTTGTGGAAAGAATTTGACGTGGATACTTGATGATTACGGAACACTTACCATCAGCGGTACGGGGAATATGGAGAATTGGAATCTATCTTCTGGGGAAAAGAAAGAGTCACCATTTAAGAATAACAAAGAAATAAAACATGTTGTTATAGAAGACGGCGTAACCGATATTGGTTATTGTGCTTTTGGAGATTGTAGTAATCTAAAAGATATAACCATAGCGGATAGTGTAACCAATATTGGTAAGTTGGCATTTAAGAATTGTAGTAGTTTGGAAAATATAATAATACCTAACAGTGTAGAAGTTATTAATTCATACACGTTTTACAACTGTAACAATATAACTCGCGTAACTATACCGACCGGCGTAACAACAATAGATAGAAAGGCATTTTGTGAATGTACCAATTTAACAGACATATATTATGGTGGTACAGAAGAACAATGGAATAAAATGTCTATATCTTCGGAAAATGACGAGTTGGAAAATGTAACAATCCATTATAAACGAGATATACCTTTGACAACGGCAACAATAACAAAAACTGAAACATCGGAGGGATATACATTTAACGTAGAGCCGGAACAAACATATAAAACTTGTTATGTGTATGCGGCGGTGTATGACAAAAACGGAGTTTTGGTAAAAATGAATTGTGTTCCGCTTGAAATGTCGGGCAGTACAAGTATTTTGATTGACAAAACGGATAAAGCCAAATTGGCGAAAGTATTTATTTTATCGGATATGTTACAACCTGTTACACAGGCACAAAAATTTGATATTCAATAAAAGCAATTACATTAAAAAGGCGGTTTTTATAACCGCCTTTTTGTTTGCCTAAAACAGCCCCATACCACCGTATGTGGCGATAAGTGCGGCGAAAACGATTGAAACCATAGACAGAAGTTTAATCAATATATTAACGGACGGACCGGAAGTATCTTTAAACGGATCACCGACCGTATCGCCTACAACGGCGGCTTTATGATTTTCGCTGCCTTTACCACCGAAATTACCTGCCTCGATATATTTTTTCGCATTATCCCAAGCACCGCCCGAATTAGCCATCATTACAGCAAGTGCAAAACCGGATATTAAAGCACCTGCAAGCATACCGACAACACCGTTGCACCCAAGCACCAATCCGACAATTATCGGTGCAAGTATTCCGAGTGAGGCGGGGAAAATCATCTCTTTCAGCGAAGATTTTGTGCATATGTCAACGCACGTTTCATAATCAGCCTCTGCTTTTCCGTCAATCAATCCTTTTATCTCCTTAAACTGACGTCTTACTTCAACAACAATTTTTTGTGCCGCACGTCCGACAGCTCTCATAGTCATTGCACTGAACAAAAACGGTAGCATTGCCCCTGAAAATAAGCCTATAAGCACTGCGGGATTAGTGACGGAAAGATTAAGTTCAATTCCCATTTCGGTTATTTTATCGGTGTATGAAACTATCAGTGCAAGCGCAGTCAGTGCCGCCGAGCCTATTGCAAAACCTTTGCCTGTTGCGGCGGTCGTGTTGCCGAGTGAATCGAGTGCGTCCGTTCTTTCACGCACTATATCGGGAAGCCCCGACATCTCCGCAATACCTCCTGCGTTGTCGGCAACAGGTCCGTATGCATCTGTCGCAAGCGTTATGCCGAGTGTTGAAAGCATACCGACTGCCGACAGACCAACTCCGTAAAGTCCGTCCTCAAAGCTTGCCATACCTCCTGCGGTAAAGTAGCTTATAATTACCGAAAATCCGATTATAATAACAGGTATCGCCGTTGACGACATTCCCAGTGCGATACCGTCTATTATGATTGTCGCCGAGCCTGTATTTGAAGATTTTGCGAGGTTTTTTGTAGGCTTGTAAGAGTCTGACGTGTAATACTCTGTGAAATATCCTATCATCACTCCTGCGATAAGTCCCGAAATAACCGCCCAAATTACATTTGAATGGTCGGGAAGTAATGTGAAAATAAGAAATGCCGAGCCGACTGCCGACAGGATTGACGCAATGTATGTACCGCGTCTTAATGAGCCTAAAAGCGATTTTTGCGTTGCACCTTCCTTTGTCGAAACGAAAAATGTGCCGATAATAGACGCAATTACGCCGATTGCAGCGATAAGCATCGGCACAAGTACACCGTTAAAGCCAAGTCCTGCCGCCGACGCAAGCGCTCCGCACGAAATAATCGAGCCGACATACGATTCATACAAATCAGCACCCATTCCTGCAACGTCACCGACATTATCGCCGACATTATCGGCAATGCAGGCAGGATTACGCGGATCGTCCTCAGGTATACCGACTTCGACTTTGCCGACTAAATCCGCTCCGACATCAGCCGCTTTTGTGAATATTCCGCCACCCACACGTGCAAACAGTGCCATTGAACTTGCACCCATACCGAATGTGAGCATAGCGGTCATAACGTCGTTTATGCTTAGTTTAAACACGAATTTTAAAAGAATAAACCACACGCTTATATCGAAAAGTCCCAAACCGACAACGGTAAGCCCCATGACAGAGCCTGACGCAAACGCGATTTTTAAACCCTTGTTAAGTCCGTCACGAACACCGTTCGCGGTGCGTGTGTTGGCATATGTGGCGATATTCATTCCCACATATCCCGACAATCCCGAAAAAAATCCGCCTGTCAAAAATGCAAACGGCACAAACGGACTTAGAAATCTTTTCGACGCAAGTACGGTCAAAATGAAAAACATAATCGCAAAAAATATTCCGACCGTTTTGTATTGACGTTTAAGATATGCCATAGCACCTTTGCGTATTTTGTTGCTGATACTTTTCATCATATCCGTACCTTCGCTTTTTCGCTTTACGGAGTAAAATTCGATAAATGAAAATAACAGTGCGGTAAGTGAACAGACAAGAACTATTATCGGTGCAGTAGTTTCAAAGCTTTCCATACGGATAACCCCCTTTTGTTTATATTTATTCCGCTTTGTAATATTTGATTACAAAAAAATCGGACGATTTATAATCGTCCGATTTAGATAGCAGACAAAACCGTTATGGTTTTGTCTACTTTGTTCTTGGGAGTTTGAGATGCTTTTTCAGTAGTTTTGCCTGTGGCAAAACCGCTCTACGAGCGTCGGATGTCTTTCCGATACGACCTCATTAAAAATCATTTCTGGCGACATGAGCGGCAGAAATGGCATAAAATCTAAAGTTTCGACTTTGGAGGAACTTTATGATTTTTTCTCTAAAAGTACTCAAAAATTACATCGTAAGATGTGATTTTTGGAGCTGGCGACATCTTGTCGCCAGGCTCAAGTTTTTTTATTTCTGTACAGTAAATATTGTAACGCTCTGTGGCGGGAATGTGTATTCAAATGTATTTGATACGGCGGTTAAAGCTGATGTTTTCGGCGATACCTTTTTCGGATTGTCGAAATCATTCATATCATTAAGCGAATTGCCGGAAAGTTCCGTTATGTTTGCGTTAATGCCGTTTACGCCTTCAACGCATATTTCAGATCTTATTTCAGTGTCACGCACATTGACTGCTTTAATATAAATGTTGTTATCGTCACTGCTTGCGGTGTAGTACAATTCCTCCATAACAGGCTGTTTGTCGATTGCAGTGTTTGCGGTTTTGCCGTTTATATATGTAGTAATATTTCTGCCGTTGACTTCAAGGCAAAGCTTGTATTCCTGTCCTGTCATTACGGAGAAAATGTTGTGGTCAAGGCACGAACCGCGTCCGTTTACTTGTGCGTTGACTTCTGTGTCTTGATTTTGCCAACCGCCGATAAACCATTGAATTAAGTTTTTATCGTCCGACTTGCCGAAGAACAGGCGGAAACCTTTGTCGCCTGCTGTGCGTTTAGCGGTAGATTCGACTTTGTAATGATTTGAGTCTATGCTGTCTATAACGGCTTTACCGCCATTGTTAAATGATAGGTTGTCGTATGTTTTTACATTGCCTGTTGTGATGTCGGTGATTTTAATATCGTAAAATTCCGCACTGCATCTGTCAGCTTCAATCTCAATATTACCGCTGATTTTGTCACTGCCAAGAGTGATAGGCTTGTCAAAACCGTCGTGCTTTACGTCAAGCAGATTGTTGCCTGTGCAGTTCATAAACATTTTTTGTACATAGTAATTTGCACTGCCGTATACTCTGTGATTGTCAAACCAAATCATATCGGGCTGCCAGTTTATGTAGTCAACATTGCATAAAAGCGGTGCATAGCATACAAGACCGATTGCGTGTGCGTTGTTTTCAAGTCCTGTCATATATGCCGCCTCGATAAGTGCGTTGTAATATGTGTTGCCCCATGACGCATATTCGCCTAAGAATACTTTCGGACCGTCTGACGGCATATTGTCGTAACGGTGGCAGTTGGCAAGCATCCATTCGGGTGATGTGTAGTAATGCTCGTCAACAAGGTCAGAGCCGTTCTTTTTTGCGTTGTTCCAACCGCGTTCAAATTCACCGCCCTGCGGGAAAGGTCCGGCGGAGTTGATTATTTTTATTTGCGGATATTTCTCTTTTATGGCTTTGTGGAAAAGGTCATATCTGTCCCAAAAGCCCTGACCGACTTCTTCGTTGCCGACTGCAAGATATTCAAGATTGAACGGCTCGGCGTGTCCCATATCACATCTTATTTTGCCCCACTTCGTGTCGGCAGTGCCGTTGGCAAATTCGATAAGGTCAAGTGCGTCATCAATCCATTCCTGCATTTCGTCAAGTGGAACGGCTTGCTCCATATGCGGATTGTATCCGGCAGGAAGTACAGGCAGAGGCTTTGCACCGATGTCCTCACAGAATTGGAAGTATTCAAAATATCCGAGCCCCAACGATTGATTGTATCGCCAGTTGTTACGTCGTGACGGTCTGTCGGTTACAGCGCCGATTGTGTTTTTCCAACGGTACATTGAGTTTCTGTCATCGGAATTAAGTGTGCCGTCGTGGATAAGACAACCGCCCGGAAAACGCATAAATTTAGGCTTTAAGTCCGCAAGCATTTCGGCTATGTCGTTTCTCATACCGTTTTTACGGTTTTTGTAGGTTTTTACGGGGAATAACGATACAAAATCAAGACAGAATTTACATTCTTGCTTTGATGTGACTGCAAGCACTGCCGAAAAATCGTCAACAGGTGATGTTAATGTAAATGAATACTCCGTCCATTCGTTTGACGTGATGTTAAGCGACTTTTCTGTAATGACTTCACCGTATGCGTTGTCTATTGAAACTGTTATTTCACAAGGTTTGTCACTTTTTGCGTAGCATGAAAAATTGTAGCTTTCATCTTCCTTTACCGCAATACCGCTGTTGTAGCCAAGATTTTTTATGCCGGCTCTTGTGCCTGTTTTATTAATTTCAAGAATAAGATAATTCGGATTTCGCTTTGAAAACGGTGATTTGTTTGATACAAATGACGATACCGACGCACCGCCTTCTTCAATACGTTTCCAAGCCGTCAAAGCCTGATATGACGGATTGTCCATAGGTGAAAATTCAAACGCCCTGTTGCGTATCATTTCACCGTAAAGTCCGCCGTCGGCTGCATGGTTTATGTCTTCAAAAAATATACCGTAAAAATCGGACATGGACGCTTTTTTGTTTGTGGTTACTGTGATTTTATTCATGTTTTAATTCCTTTCGTGATACTTCTAAACTTTTCATATTATATCATAATCCAAATAGAAATGTTTGCAATTTTCAGACTTTAATTTAAAATAATCGGTAAAAGTAACACTTTTCGGTGAGTTTCATATTCTATACCAAGGGAAAACCCCAAAAACATAGAAAGGAATGATAATAAATGGCTGATTGTAACAGAAATTGCTGTAATGACTGCGGAAGAGAAAGAAAATATCCTTGTGATACAAATTTCCGTGAAGCAGTGTGTGTACATACTGATAAGATATATGACAGTTGCAGGGATAAAGACTGCTTGGAAAATGTACGCGTGTACTTGACTTCGTGCGGTCAGGATATTGTGGACAGAGCAATAAACGTTAAATGCACAAAAGCCGAAGTGATTTGGGTGTTTACGGACATTGAGGCTGTGCCGTTTAACAGAGGTTTTTATTCGGTTGATTTGAAGTATTTCTTTAAAGTTACCTTAGCAGTATTAACCGAGGTTGAATAATATGCCGAAATGGGCAAAATAAAAATCAGACGAAGTTCCAATAGATATAAATATCATCATCATCTACTTCAATTCTGTTGATTAATGATGTTATAACTTTAACCTTTTCCGTAAATTCTCCGTTGTCTAAGATGTTGGATATACCGGATAATCTTTTCTTTGCATCTTCGGCTGAAATTAATGGTTTGTGTTCGTTAATCGCATTCATTTCTGATTCTATACGTTTTTTGTCGGTATTTAGTGCAGTGATTTTTTTTGCCACAAAGTCAATATCAATTCCGTCTATGCTATACAAATCAGTTAGCTTATTCATTTGTTTTTCTATTTCTTTGATTCTTTTTTTATAGAATTCTTTTTTTTCTGTGATGTTATTGTTTGATTGGTTTAGTTTAATAATATTATCAACTTCGGCTGGATTTGCCACTAATGCTTTTATTTCATCAATTACTGCTTTATCCAATACGTCCATAGTCCATATTTTATTTTTGCAACTTTTATCTCGGACCATATTTTTATATGAACTACGACTATAACATTGATATTTATTATAATAATATACTTTGCTGCCCTTTTCGTATCGGCGAACTCTTTTAAAATATCTTGCACCGCATTTTTTGCACCATAGAATACCTGCGAGCAAAGATGTTCTGTTAAATGCATTACGATAATGGGGATTATTTTCGGCTCTTATTTTCAATTTGGTCTGTACCTTATCAAATACTTCTTGAGATATAATTGCTTCGTGTTGCCCCTTGTACAGCTCGTCACGGCAATGTGTCCATCCGGCATAAAGAGGATTTGTCAACATCTTTCTGATTCGGTGATCATACTTGAATTTCTCTGAAAATACTGATAATTTAGCCGCTATTCCCATCATAGTCATATCATCTTCCAAAAATAGACGATATGCTTCCTTTATCAATTCGGCTTCTTCTTTGTTTATTATAAGTTGACCGTCAATATAATCATACCCTGTTGGTGCTCCGCCTCCGTGATGTAGTCCTTCCTTTGCTCTTGCATCTTTTCCCATTATGGAACGTTCTCTGAATTGTTCACGTTCCAACTGTGCAAATACTGATAATATACCAATCATAGCACGTCCGAAGGGTGTTGATGTATCAAAATTTTCTGTTATAGATGCAAAATTGACATTATTTTTTATAAATACATCTTCGATTAAAAAAAGTGTATCTTTTTGTGAACGGCTTAGGCGGTCTAATTTATAGACTAATACCATATCTATTTTACCGTCAGCAACATCTGATATTAATTGTTGCATTCCGGGGCGGTCAGTATTTGCACCGGAAAAGCCTGCGTCAGTATATGTTTTATATAAAATCCAACCTTTAGCGGCACAATAATTTTTTAGACGTTCTACTTGCTCGCCGATCGAATAACCCTCTCGTGCTTGCTCTTGGGTAGAAACTCTTGAATATATTCCGACTTTCATAAAAGCATCACTCCCTAAATATTGCCCTTTACTCTATGTATTCTTATTGTATTTTTTATAAAATCTTCCGTGACATTGAAATATTCAGCTAACTGCCATATTTCAGTATATCCCATTTCAAATGCTGCCAATAGTTTGTCCGCCGGAATCAATTCTTGTACTGCCCAGCGTGTTGCTTTTTCTTCCATACGCTGTCGTGTTTCATATTTTGAATCAATTTTGTAAAATGAACCTGTTTCGTGGTGCCCTAATTCATGTGAATACGCATCTATCAATTCAGGCATTGTATGAATCATTAACGGATTTAATGCAATAGCACCGGGTATGGACAATGCTTTAATTGCTCGCATTGAAAAAAAATCGACGTCTATATTATGTTGTATTGCATATTGATTGAGTTGATTTAGCATTATTTGTCCTCCGATTTGATGCTTATTTCAAATTTAAAAATTTAACAAATTCATTAATTTCATTTACTTTATATCCTTTTTCATGCCAATATCGTACACGATTATTATTTTTATTTAAACTACCGGCTATAATTGCATATTTTGCATTTTTAGCAGCTGATTTATAACATTTGCCACCGTTTTCAATGCACTTCTTTTCGATGATACCTCTGAAAGTATCAGATATGTTATCATTGTCAATAGTTCCAGTGGTGTCTAAAAAACAACGGTAAGCATCATTTGTTAATTCATCATATTTAGGAATGACACAATCAATATAATAATTAAAAAAATCAAGGTATATTCTTGAACATATTAAGCAATCATTCAGTGCATCATGTGATGAAATGTGTATATTATAGTATTTTTTTATTGTGCTTAATTTATAATCGGGTAACGAAAGTATGTCTTTAGCATAATCAAGCGTGTCGTGCACGTTATTACGCAAAATATTCATTCCCGTACAATTTAATGCGGTTTGCAAAAATTTCATATCAAAAGCTGAATTATGTGCCACTAAATCATAATCACCAACAAATTCAACGAATTGTGGCAATACCACTGATATGTCCGGAGCAGATGCAACGGTTGATGCGTAGATATGATTAACTTTAGATGCACTTTTTGAAATTGGAACATTAGGTTTGACATATGTAGAAAAACGTGCTGTTTCTACTCCATCTATGTATTTGATTGCACCTATCTGTATTATCTCATCATATGAAGCGTCAAGTCCTGTTGTTTCTAAATCGAAAACTACAAACGTATTGATACACTCTTCGGGTGTATTATAAAAATTGATTACTTCCTTCTTGACGTTTTTTATACCTGGGTTAGGTTGTTTGACCGTCACCTCCGAGGGTGGTGAAAACGTACCCGTTTCAAGTTGTTCTGCGATATTGCGTTGTTTTTTTGCAACACAAAACAAAAAAATGGAGAATATAATTCCAAGGAGTCCTGCAAAAGGTATAACTAAGCATAATAATAAACTAAGCAAACATAATAATATGCTTAAAATTAAAGTAATAATCGAAAATGATTTTATGGTGGTTGGTGGATATTCCCATATTTTTTTTGTAAATAAATTTTTTTCATTTTTCATTAGTGCATTTCCCCCTTTTTTATATATTCCTTTGTGTTGCAGTTCGGTAAATCAAAACAAGCAGTTTAATATTATTCTTGTCGTTGTGATTTTTTAAATTTAACATATGACAGAATGTCCTGTTTTTCGTCATCTGTTAAATCGTGTATCTCACCGTATAATGCGAATTCAATTCCGCTTAACTGTTCGTCTAAAGTATTTGCTTTTTTTTCTTCCCCAACTAAAAAATCAACAGTTACATCAAAATAATTAGCCAATTTTTTTATAATGTCAATACTGGGTTCACTATCTCCACGTTCATATTTAACATATGTTGTTCTGTCTACGCCAAGATACTTTGCTACATCCTTTTGATATACACCTTTTTTTGTTCGCAATTCCCTAAGGATATTCATGATAATCACCTCAAAAACATTATATGTGAAAAAACTTCACATAGCAAGATAAAGTGAAGAAAATTCACCTATTTTTCGAAAAAGTCTTGACAAGTGAGAAAACTTCACTTATAATATAAATCACAAGTGAAGGAACATCACTTTAGGGAGGTGAGAAGAATGAACAATTTAAAAATGTTACGAGAAAAAGCAAATTTGACACAAGAAAGTCTTGCAAAGTTAATCAATGTCGATAGGTCAACCATCGCGAAGTGGGAAACAGGCGAAGCATCGCCAAGAAGTGATAAGTTGCCGACACTTGCGAATGTATTGAATTGTACAATAGACGACTTATTTTAAAAATAATCTGCTGGCATATGCCAGCCACTCTGTTTTTGTTTTTTGTATCTGTTTGGGTTTCCATTTAGCAAACAGTGACTCCTTTCTTGTGGCAGAGTGGTTTACATATGTCAGCAGAAAAATATTTAATCACAGGTTGAGGTGAGCCACTCACTCCATATGAATGTAGAAATATATAAAATTTTAGAAATCTGTTTCAAAATATCACCTTCAATAATGTTTTGACCGGAGGGTGGCTCTCTTGAACCTGTGACGGAAAGGGGAAAAATTATGACAAAGTTTTACATGATTAAAAATCAAAAAATTTTAGATGCTGTTGCGATTTATAAAAAAAATTATAATGAACGTAATAAGTTTATCATTGATTTTTATTCTGATCATGGTATTGACGGTAACGAATATTATTTTGGCGGAAACGGACCGATAAACAAACCGCTCACCGACAAATGGAAAAAGAATATCGTACTGCATGTTGAAAATACAACAAACAATTTAACAAAATTTGCGGCAGATTTTAAGAGTAAAAGGCAATTTAATAATCTGTATGAATTTAAAAAGACTTCAAAAATTCTGAAAGCATTTCAAGAAGCATGTATTAATAAAAAAATTATCGTCAATCTCCAACCGGTATATTGGGGTGACTATTTTAAAGATTTGCGTTTTTTAGCACATTCTTACTCTATTTTTTCATATGATGGCATTTTATATTTAGCTATTACATGTGATTCACTTGAACAACTTGAGCCGGAATGTGATGGATTTATAGAAATTAAGGGTAGTGAATTTCATAAGCAATTAGAAAAGAAAGACGCATTGATGAAAGGAGAAACAAAATGATAACTATTGGTTGGGCGTGTATCGTCATTGGTTGCAGTTTGGTGGCGTATTGCAAATGAAAGCTGTAACATTCAAATACGATGCCATTTTCAAAAAAAATATGAGTTTTACAATGCAAATTTCAGATGAACTGTATGACGCATTGAAAATTCAAGATAAAATGCAGGATTTTCGCGTCAGCGAAATCCTAGATGATATTGCATCAATGCTATCAATAGTTGCCGAATTGCAGGGCTTTGGTGCAATTAAAGGCGGTTATAGTATTGATTTTAATGACAATTAAAAAAATTACCGCCATTTGCTTATGAAAAGGTAGAAAAACGGTGAAAAATAAGGACTTAAATAATGAGAGGACAAAAAAAGCACCTTTCAGAATAGGACAAAATACATAATTCATAAATATGGAACGGGGTGATAAAAATGAAAATACATCACATATTAGCGAACGGAAAAGAAGTTGAAAGTGTGGCAGGAAAAGTTATCAATGTGTCGGAATTTCCTATGTTATCTTCCGTTTTTCGTTCGGTAAATCAACGAATTCAAGAACAGGCAACCGAAAACGAAGAAAAAGGAGCATAATGCTCCTACGGTTGGACAAGCAAAGGAGGAGAGAAAAATGAACAAAGTAATGCTGATAGGTCGTATTTGTAACGATTTAAAAAAGAAGTACATAGGTGACAGTACCGTTGTTCAAGTGTCTTTGGCAGTGCAAAGACGTTTCAAAAATTCTAAAAATGAGTATGATACAGATTTCGTTCAATGCGAATTGTGGGGACACAATGCGGATTTTCTTGAAAAAAACTTCTCAAAGGGCGATATGGTCGCATTTGAAGGTGCAATCAGAAACAACAACTACGAAAAAGATGGTGTTAAGCACTATTCAAACAAAATAGTTGTAGAATCAGTGTATTTCACCGGAAGTAAACTGATGAAGAAAAACAATAATTGTGCAATTTGACTTAAATAAACCCTGCGGAAAGGTAGGGTTTATTCGAGTACGCTTGAAAAAAGTACGGTGTACAAAGGAAAGGAGGAATTTTTGTGGAAGATTACGAAAATTCAAAACCGAATTATTATGCTGTCATTCCGGCAATAGTAAGATATGACAATGATGTGATGGACAAAGCAAAAATATTATATGGCGAACTTTCAGCATTATCAAACAAAAAAGGATATTGTTTTGCAACCAACAAATATTTTGCCGATTTGTATAGTATAAGTGACCGACAGGTCAGAACACTTTTAAAAAGCTTGGCAGATAAAGGATACATAATTGTGGACAACGAATCACAGCCACGAAAAATTTATACATTTGAGAGTATATTAGAGCAGAAACTTCTTTCTACCCCCCCGGAAGAAAACTTCCACCCCCCCGGAAGAAAACTTCCACCCCCCCCGGAAGAAAACTTCCGCCATAATAATACAAGTAATAATAATAAAAAAAATAACACTCCGTCACCGGAGTTGGTGTCTGAGTTCAAAGCGTGGTATTCAAAATATCCGAATCCACGAAATGAGCAACAGACCATGAGAAACTACATCAGCACCAGAAACAAATATTCAGCCGAACAACTGATGTCAGCACTGGATAATTACCTCGCAGACATAGAAAAAAACAACACAGACAAACGCTATATAAAATACTCAACAAACTTTGTCGGTAGAGAACAAGCGTTTGTCGATTACTTAAACACACCGGCACAGCCGGTTTCGACTGAGGAAACTGATGATAGTTACATCGCCACAATCGAAGCGGAAGACCCTGAGTATGCCGCACGACTCCGAAGGAGGGATAACGATGTATGAACAACAACAAATTCCTGCCAACTATGAGGCGGAGCAGGCAGTCGTTGGTGCATTAATCATTGGTGGCAATGTGGATGAATTAACCACCGAAGTCAACCTAACACCCAATGATTTTTATTTCAGTGATTGCAAATTGGTGTACAAATGCATTTTGTACCTAAACGACAAAAACGACAAAATCGACATAGTGACGGTAGATAGTACATTAAAAACCGCCAAAGAATACAAGGGAATTGAATTTCTGAAGGGTGCGATCAGCAACAACCCAACGAAACATAATTTAATTTACTATGGTAAAATCGTAAAAGAATATGCGAAACGTCGTTGGTACATAGATATGTCAAATAAAATATTGACTATGGCAGGCAATACAACATTGCCAATAGAAAAAATATCCGACAAAGTGGAATATATGCTGGCAACGGAGAGTGATTCTATCAATGTCAATACCGCAGACGATTTGATAATGCAGACGTATGACACCATTGCAAAAGCAAGTGAAAACAAAGGTAGTATTCCGGGACAGGCAACAGGATTTGATAACATAGATTTGAAAATGGGCGGTATAGACGGATTGGCTGTTTTAGGTGCCAGACCGGGTATGGGAAAAACCGCATTTGCGTTAAATGTTGCTGAACATATAGTTTACAACGAATTAAAACCGGTTGTATTTTTTTCGTTGGAAATGGGTGCACAACAGTTAATGCTCCGATTGGTATCATCAATGACACGCATTAAATATTCTGCTTTGCGATATGGGGAATTGGAAGATGATGATTGGACAAAACTCGCCAGTTTCATGAACCAATCAGAAAAAACAAAAAAATTGTTAATCTGTGATGAACCCAAGATGACAGTGCGAAAAATTCGTTCGGTTTGCCGTAGGTTAAAAAAACAATATGGCTCTTTGGGGGCGGTGATTGTTGACTATTTGCAATTAATTGAAATGCCAAACAATAAAAACTGCACAAAGGCACAAGCAGTCGGTGATGTTAGCCGAGAGCTGAAAATCTTAACGAAAGAATTAGGTTGTCCGATAATTGCTCTTTCGCAGCTGAATAGAGCAAATGAGCAACGGTCGGACAAAAGACCGACACTTGCCGATCTTCGTGACAGCGGAGCTATTGAACAGGATGCCGACAGTGTAATGTTCATCCATAACGAAGACGCATATAGAAAAGACAAATCACAACCACCAACAGGCAAAGTTGAGATATTGTTACCGAAATCAAGGTTTTCGCAAACAGGAACAATGTTTTTAAAATTCCAACCGGAATACATGAAATTTTCAAATTGGAATGTGAAAAAAGACCCATTTAATCGTAGTAAAAATTCGGCGGCAGTGTGGGACAAACCGGACGAAAATGATAAAGAAAACGCAAAAACTGGCGAAGCTGAAAAAGAGGAAAAATGACAAAGTGAAAGCTGATGAAATTTCAGAAAAATAACCAGATTTTAATGGTTATAAAATCGAAAAAAAACATAATTGATTTTATAATCAAAAAAACGGCTTAGGACATCAGATTTTAAGCCGTTTCTACGAAAATATAATCACTATTTTTATTTGAATATTAGCCATAGAATAAAAGATAAAAAAATCGAATCAAAATTTATTGCGAAGAAAGGAGTAGCAAAAATGAAGTTCAGAACATTCAAATATAACATCATTAGGGCAATCAAAGTTATAAATCATGCTGTCAATGCAGAAACAATGAAGATGTTGGGCGGTATTCTGATAGATGCCAATGCACCGAATATGGTGGAATTGACAGCATATTCAAATGACATAAAAATCAAATATTATGTTCGTGCGGACGTTGAGCAGAAAGGGACGGTCGTATGTAACCCAAAGTATTTGATGAACATTTCCAAAGGTGAAAACAAGGAGGTTATAATATCAACCGACAAAGACAATGTCATTGAAATGAAAATCGGAACATACAAGCAGAAATGGCAAGGAACAGTTGCGGAAAATTATCCGAAAATATCAATGCCGGAATGCAATAATGAATTGATGTTAGAACAGGAACGGTTTAGAGAAATTTTAACTAAAACTGTGCCGTTTGCAGCACCGACAGTCGGATACAGACCGCAGTATAACGGTGTGCTATTTGACATAAAAAACGAAACATTACACAATGTTTCAACTGACGGTAAACGAATGGCACATATAACTACACCTGTTGGCACATATGAAAATATGTCGTTTGTAATAACGCTTCCTGCGGCAAAGGAACTGTGTCATATTGAAAGTGAAAATCCACTGTTGCGTATTATTGTTGATAATACAAATATGCGGTTGTTGTTAGATTACAGTGAATTTATAGTTGTCGCCAGTACATTTAATGAAAATGGTTATGTCAAATATGATAATATGATGAATCGTGAATCTGATATAACTGCAACGGTAAAACGTGCAGAGTTTATGCAGATGATTGAACGCGGTAAATTCGTTTCGGAACAGGGTAAAACAAAAGTTCCGGTAACGTTGGAATTGAAAGATGATGTTTTGAAATGCAATGGCAGAAATCTTCGCTGCCAGCTAAAAGATGAAATAGATGCCACAAAAATAGCTGGCAATATTAAAATCGGTTTCAATGCTGATTTTTTAATGGATATGATAAAAACAATACGGTCCGACAATGTTGTTTTGGAATTGAAATCACAGAAAGACGCATTGATAATAAAAGACGGTGATACAGAATTATTGTTGTTGCCGGTGATAGTGTGAAAGGGGACAGTAAAATGCGAAAACGATATTGTAGTATGTGTGGTCGTTTGATGGACGAACACATTGACGAAAACACAGGAAAACCGTTCGATATTCAGTTATGTTCCGGTGTATGTATAGGTGCTGCATGGCGAAATGTTACGGAATCAATTAAAAATGGTGTACGACCACAATGGACGGCAGCAGTACTACGCAGAAAAAGTAAAGCATTTGAGTATCATAATCAGATAGTAAACTTGTTAAATAAAAAATTTACGCAAAAACAAATTGCCGAGGCATTAGGAATATCTCACGGCACAGTTTATTCATCGTTGAAACAATACGGAAGGGAGTTAATTTAAGATGATAGGAAGAAGAATAAAAGAATTAAGAACAGAAAACGGATTGACGCAACAAGAATTGGCAAAAATTTTAAATGTGTCAAGTATGTCTATTTCGTTTTATGAAAATGAGCAAAGAAAACCGGATAGCGAGTTTATTATTGCGTGTTCGAGGTTTTTTGATGTTTCAACTGATTATTTGTTAGGAAAAACGTATAAAAGGAGAATACCGAGAGAAGAAAGGTTTGGAGCGTTCAGTAAAAGATTGAAACATGTAAGAGAACTAAAAGGTATATCACAAAGACAAGCGGCAGAAGATTTAAACATAAGTCCACAAAATCTATCGTATTACGAAAACGGTCGTGATGCTGGATATGGTTTACTTGTTCGTATGGCTCGATACTATGATGTTACAGTTGAGTATTTAATCGGTGCGTCACCTGTCATGCAACGAGAAAATATAGATGTCAATAAAGAATTGGGATTAAATGATAAGTCAATTTGTTTATTGCGACAACGTGACAAATTCGGAGGGCATAGTATCGCAACTAATGTTGTAAACAATATTATGGGGACAAAATATTTCCGAAAGCTTGTTGCTATATTGACCGAAGAAAATGAATGTAAAAACAAAGATACACCAGAGCAAAAAGAACTAAGAAACCAAATAGCAAAAGTATATGGTGAGATTTTTTTTACCAGAAAGCGTGACTGGGAAATAGAACAATGCATAAATGGTATTACAAGAGAACTAAGAGAACAATATGAAGTTTATCCGGTAGATGATTGGACAGTTGAATAGGAGGAACAAAAATGACAAACGATTTTAAAAGACTTGCCGGACAACTGGCAATGGGTATGAATTTTTATGCCGTTTTGAATGTAAATGATAGGTGCATGGATTTTGATTGTCGATGTAATCGTGTGAAATTCATGGATGGTTTTGTGGTTTTTCAAGAACATACAAACGAAAATGATGTGACACTGGCGATAATTCCGAAAGAAAATATACTTTTTATCGCAACGGAGTAAGGAGGAAGGAAAAAAATGAGTAATGTTTATGTCAGAGACACTACACTAACTTTAAAAAAAGGTAGTTGGGACATAGATGAACACAGTAAAGTGTTTCGCAAAATGCTTGATTTTTTAGGGCAACATGGGTTTTATGTTTGCAAGGATAAAGAAATAGTTAAAAATTTTCCGTCACTTAGTAAATATAGATATGAAGGTGGTTTTGGTGAATTACGTTTTAAAGCTGAATATCATGAAAATCGCTGTAAAATCGAATTTTATCAAAATGTCAACATTGTAAATCAAAATGGTGGCTTTTACGATTTTGACAAACTTGAAAAAATGCCGTATTTAATTAAATTAAGATTTGAATGGATAAAAAAGCATTTGATAGATTTTTTTACCCAGTATTTTAACCAATCCGTTAAGATTAAATACTATGATGAACCTACGCTTGCGGTGGATAAAATCAAGAAAAGATGGGCGAATAGTGGTCATCATCGTATAAAAGATATGAATTTTAACTTATCAGATTTTGACGGTAAAGAACAACTTAAATATCCAAGCTATGGTCATATAGGTGCAGATGGAAAAAAACTTTGTAATGGTGATATTAAATACTTCTATGACCGTAGCGGTCACTTGTGTCGGGGTAAAATTTATGAAGATATTAATGATAACTGGGACGTAATTATTAACAAACACGAAATACAGTGCAATTACCACAGTTCAAATTTTTTTAGCGAATGTACAAAATATACTCCACGTCGTAATGCTGACATATCAAATGCAGGTCGCAGGTGGCAACAAAAAATGAGATATTTGCACGAAAACTATTCAAATAAAGAAATTGAGCATGAATATAAACGCCGATTGGAAGATAAAGCAAAATAGCGACGTATTGCAAGGAGGTAGCGGAATGAACAGACTGGAATTATTAAATAAAGCAAAACCAATATTGTTCAACACTGAAATGGTGGTGGCAATATTGGATAACAAAAAAACGGTTACAAGACGAATCGTAAAATTCAAAGGTACAAAAAATCCAAATTGGACCGGGTATGTTCAGGACGGATTGAATTTGTATAATGGCAATAATGAAATTTGCAATAGAAAACCGCCATATAAAATCGGCGATATTCTATATGTGCGTGAAACATGGTGTTGGTGTCCGTGCACTGAATGTGCAACGGATACGTTTGATAAGTGTGCTCATAAATACTGCGACATCAAACGTAAAGGATGGGGATGTTATGGGTATAAAGCGAGTTGGGAATCTGACACACCACCGTTTGACAGGTGGTATCCCTCAATACTTATGCCTAAAGTGGTGGCACGGATATTTCTTCGTGTAAAAGATGTGAAGGTAGAACAGTTACAAGATATTGTAACAGGTGATTACAAAACACCGTTAAATATAAACGCAGAAGGAATGTATAAACCGTGTTGTAACTGTACACACATCAACGGCGCTTGCAATCATTTTATTTCACAAAATGATTGCAAGCTACTTAGTGAGTTTAAGAACCTATGGGACAGCACTATAAAGAAACCTGACATTGACCGTTACGGGTGGAAAGCTAATCCGTGGGTATGGGTTATTGAATTTGATAGGATAACGGAGGAAATGAAATGAGATTTTTTAAAGTAGAAGAAATTGACGAAGATACATTCACAAAGCAAGCAGGTAGCTATGAGAACATTTTTGTTAGTGGATCTCAAAGAGGTAAGGACGGAGCAGTATATGCGTTCGTCGATGAAACAGAGGACGAGTTTGAGATATATTTGGACGAGTTTGAGGAGGCGTAAGAATGAAAGCACAGATTACAGTAAACGGAAAGAGCATAGAAATTGAAATCAGTAGAAACCAAGCGAAAGAGTTAGGTTTAATTGATAGAGAAACGACAGGATATGAGAGGGTTGAAGTTGAAGAAACATATTATCTTGTTGAAGTAGATGATGAAATAACGAATATGAAACATAACTGTCAATTAGACCGAGATTGTTATGATGTAGGAAATTATTACAGCAATAAAACCATTGCCGAGAACAACGCTCGTGCAGACAGATTGCTCCGTCAGCTAAGACAGTGGCAGGCGTTAAACGACAAGCCTATTTCAGAAAAAGATTGGAACGATGAAAGTAAAAAGAAGTGGTTTGTTGCGTATAGTTATGGTGCTGAAAAATTGTACGCAGACTATTATTATATTATGCGATTACCTAATACAATACATTTCGCCACCAAAGAAAAAGCAGAGGAAGCTATCGAAGTATTCAGAGATGAATTGATATGGTATTTCGTTGAATACCAACAACGCCTTGACGAAGAATAAGCAATAAGCGAAACGGGGGAGTGAAAGCATGACGATAAAAGAATGGTTACAGAGAGGAATTGAGATTGAAGAAGAAATTGCTGATTTGCAGGCGGTTAATCCGGTTGTATTTTTGGACGAAATAAATGTAGCAGTTTATGAACAAAACATCAAAAACAGAATTGGCGAATTGTACAAAATAAAAAATGAAATTCTTCAAACAGTGAATCAGGTCGAAAGTGCTACACTCCGAAGACTGTTGCTTAAGAGGTATATTCAAAATTTAACGTGGGAAAAGATTGCAGAACAGCTAAACTATTCATACAAACACGTTGTACATATTCTTCACCCCAAGGCACTGTCTGCAATCAAAAGAGTTTTAGAAAAAGATTAAGCCGGATTTTATTTCGGCTTCTTTTTTTGTGCGAAATTTTATAAAAATCCATAAAACCATCATTATGTAATAGAATGTAACATTGATCCTGTGGTAGTATATGAATCGAAGGGTGAACTGCCGTGAGGCAGTGGGAAAAAATATCTCAAAGTAAAAGAGGGAATAGAGATATTAAGATAGGCATAGACACGCTTGAATTATTCAGCGTACCATGTTTATGCTGATTATACGGAATGTATATGTTAATGCATATACATTCTGTTTTTTATTTTTAAGGGGGAAATGATAATGCTTGAAAAAATAAAAATATATCTACGAAAAAAGAAGTTTGAATATAAACGTAGAAAATTCTGCACTGAATGGAACAGACGAAACAGCAAATGGCATGAATGTCGTCACAAACGTAGAATGTTTGAAAGAGATCTGCGTAGGTGGCTAAGAGAATACAAAGGGTGATTGTATGAATACGGTTGAACCAATTCGTGACAAACGTGATGTATACGCAATCAAAAAATATCTGCGTCAAAAGGATATTAAATATTACATTATGTTCATTACAGGTATTTCATTAGGATTGCGTATTAATGAAATTTTGAAAATGACAGTAGGTGACGTTAAGGGGCGTACTACTGCAACGTTCCGGCAGAGCAAGACCGGAAAGGAAATCACGGTTGCATATAACGATGAGCTATTGAGAGAATATAAAACCTACTGCGAACACCGTACACCGGAAGAAGCATTGATACCAAATCCAAACAATGAATACAAACCGATAACACGTGACATGGCTTACAAGGTTTTGCGTGAAGCAGCGGATCATGTAGGTATCAGATACAAAGTCGGCACACACACATTACGGAAGACGTGTGGCTACCACTATTACAGGCAAACACACGATATAGTTACACTGCAAATATGGTTTAATCACCGTAATGCCAGTGATACATTGCGGTATATTGGCGTTACAAAAGACAGTGTATTAACTGCTATGAAAAACTTTAAAATCTAATTTTGTTATACATAAATGCTCAACGTATAATGAAATCCCAGTTTTTTGTGTGCATTTATTAGTAGGAACTAAACTGATTCAATTATACACAATAACAGGTTATGTATAATAGACCGAAAGGACGAATGACAATGGCACAGGCTGCACTACACGTATGTAACAAATGCGGATGTCACCGACTGACACACGACACATATTGTGAATTACATCAACATTTGAAACGACAATATGACGACCACAGGGAATCGGCGAGCAAGCGAGGATATAACGGACGTTGGCGAAAAGCAAGCAAGACATATCTACTGTCACATCCGTTTTGCATTCGTTGTCTGCAACAGGGAAGATACGAGAAAGCTACAGTTGTAGACCACATCACACCGCACAAGGGAAATCAACAGCTGTTCTGGGACAGGAACAACTGGCAACCACTATGCAAGCAATGCCATGACCGTAAGACTGCGACAGAAGATGGCGGTTTTGGTAGATAATATTAAAAAAATTTTTTCTTTCGTGAAGATTTTTTTCACGGAAGGGGGTATCAAAATTGTTTTTGCGAATATGCGGTAGACCGTTGCCATATATAGAGAGACACGCACGCAAGTTTTCGAGAGGGGGTTAAACCGAAAATGGGAGCAAGAGGACCAACGAAAAAACCGGCAGAGCTGGAGGAACTACACGGCAATCCCGGACATAGAAAAACTGAAAACAGATTGCAATTTTCAAAACCGGAAAAAGTTCCGTCACCGCCGGTGTTCCTAAATAAAATTGCAAAAAAAGAGTGGAAACGATTAGCACCGATTGTATTCAATGCCGGAATGCTGACGGATGCAGATGTAGGAACATTTGCCGCATACTGCGATTCATATGCACAGTGGGTATTAGCTGAAAAGGCGATACAGGCAAAACAACCGGACAAAAATTCTCCTGCACCGCTGACGTTTATCACCGCCAAAGGGTATGAACAACAAATACCTGAAATCAGCATTTCAAACACTGCAAAAAAACAAATGCTGACGTTCGCCAAAGAGTTCGGATTGACACCGTCATCAAGAGCCGGAATGACAAACCCGGTAGAAACCGAGGACAAAAAAGCAAGTATTATGGAATTCATCAGCAAGAAGAACAGGAGTGCGTAAACTATGGATTCGGTAACATCATATGCGAAAAAAGTCGTAGCCGGCAAGATTATTGCAGGTGATTCGGTAAAAAAAGCGTGCAAGCGACATCTGAAAGATTTAAAAAAATCTAAAAGAAAAGATTATCCGTACTACTTTGATGCAGAGCAAGCAGAATATTGTTTTGCATTCGCTGAAAATTACTGCCGACACAGCAAAGGAAAGTGGGCAGGCAAGCCACTGATATTAGAAGATTGGCAGAGATTTGTTGTAGGTTCTATATTCGGGTGGAAGCGTAAAGATGATGATACACGCCGATTCAGATATTTTTACATTCAAGTGGCACGAAAAAACGGAAAATCTACGTTGATGGCGTTCATCGGACTATATGTTATTGTTTGTGACGGTGAAAACGGTGCTGAAATTTATTCGGCAGCAACCAAAAAGGACCAAGCACGAATTATATTTGACGAGGCTAAGAATATGATTGGGAAGTCACCGGAACTACGAACTATACTGACAACGTACCGGAACAACATCACTTTTGACGCACAATTATCAAAATTTGAACCGCTATCGTCAGACAGTGAAACTTTGGACGGTTTAAATGTGCATTTGGGATTGATTGATGAGTTACACGCACACAAAACAGGTGATGTGTACAATATTTTGGACAGTGCGACAGGTGCAAGAACACAGCCATTAATCGGAACAGGAACGACCGCAGGCAGAAATCCAAACTGTTTTTGTAAGGAATTATATGACTATTACAAAAATATTTTGAATGAAACGGTTGAGAATGAAGATATTTTCATTTACATAGCAGAATTGGACGAAAATGACGATTGGACAGATCCGCAGAATTGGATAAAAGCCAATCCGAATATGAATGTCAGTGTCAACCTAAAAGATATGGAAAGTATTTATACTGCATCTAAGAATATTCCGTCAAAATTGAATGAGTTCAAGTGTAAAAAACTGAATATGTGGGTTACTGATACCGCTTCATGGGCAAATATGGAGCAGTACAATAAACCACCGACTTTGAAAATCACCAAAGAAGATTTAATCGGTAAAAAGTGTTATGCCGCAGGCGATTTGGCGGTCCGTAACGACTTGGCAAGTGTCGTTTTTGAATTTCCTTTGAGTGACAGGTATTTTGCAGTTTTGCACCACAGTTTTATACCGGAAGACAAGATTTTCGATAATTCACAGAAACATCACATTGATTATCAACGGTATATTGATATGGGATATATAACGGCAACACCCGGTAATGCTGTTGATTTTGACTATATCGAAGATTATATCCTGCGAATGCGTGATAAGTATGACATTTTGGAAGTCTGCTTGGACCCGTGGAACGCAACGCAGTTGGAATCGCACCTAATTGACGAGGGTATGAAAGTTGTTGAGGTCCGACAAGGATTTAAAACATTATCAGAGCCGACCAAAGAATTGGGGATAACGATTGAAGAACGCAAATTAATACACTTTGACGATCCGATATTGAAGTGGGCGGTTGGAAATACAGTAGTTACGTTTGATGAAAACGGTAATGTTAGACCGAATAAGGCGAAAAGTATCAATAAGATTGATCCTGCAATGGCACTGATAATAGCACACACCAGAGCATATACACATGAATTGAATTATGTTGATGTCAATGCAATAGCAGCGGCACAACTGGCAGAATATGAAGAAATGTTGAGAGGTCAGATATAATGAAATTTTTTAACAGAATAAAATCGGCATTTTATGCACTGACGCATGATACAACGACAATATCATTGTTAGATGAACGATTTTGGACGCAGTACGGCAGTATACGGAACAGTAAACTGTCGGAAGTGACATATTTCACCTGTCTAAAAACGTTGTCTGAGGCGGTTGCAAAGTTGCCGTTAAAGATGTATCAGGAAACACCGAAAGGTGTAAGCAAGGCAAAAAATTCAGCATTATACAATGTGCTGAAAGTACGACCGAATAAGAATATGACTGCAACGACATTTTGGGCAACAGTTGTAACGGTGATGTATCATTACGGAAATTGTTATGTATATATCGCACGGAACAAAGAGCCTGAGTTGTTAATATTGGATAACCGATATATGACTGTCTATGATGACAATGCGAAGTTAATAGATGATAACGGCGGAGTTTGGTATATATATTCAGAACCGGTAACCGGAAAGGTATATAAATTCAGCACTGATGAAATATTGCATTTTAAAACATATATGACGTTTGACGGCATTATGGGATTGGCGGTTAAGGACGTGCTGGCACTGACGATTGACGGAGCAATGGACAGTCAAAAATTTATCAAGAATTTATATGAAACAGGTTTGACAGGTAAAGTCGCTGTTGAATATACAGCAGATTTGAATGAGGATTTGCGAAAGAATTTAATCAGCACTATTGAAACGGCAACATCGGCAAACAGTGCATTAACATATATTCCGATTCCTGCCGGAATGAAGTTAAACCCGTTAAATTTGAAATTGACGGACGCACAGTTTTTAGAATTAAAAAAATATACGGCATTGCAAATAGCCGGAGCATTCGGAATTAAACCGAATCAGCTAAACGATTATGAGAAATCAAGCTATGCAAACAGTGAAGCACAGCAACAAGCATTTTTGACCGACACAATGTTGGTTATTCTAAAGGGTTTGGAAGAAGAATTGGCAAGTAAATTGCTAACATCAGAAGAACTTCAACAAGGATATTTTTTCAAATTCAATGTTGATGTCGTGCTACGAGCGACATTTTCACAAAGAATGGAAGGTTATGCGAAAGCCAGACAAAACGGCTGGTTATCCGCTAATGATATACGCAGTAAGGAAGATATGCCACATATTTCCGAAGACGAAGGCGGTAATGCATACCTAATTAACGGCAATATGATACCGTTAAAAGTTGCTATGGAAGGAGGAAATCAGAAAAATGTCAAGACACAGAAATAAGAAACAGAATAGTTTTAACTGTTATATCCGAAATCAGACCGATGATTCAGCCGATATTTATTTTTACGGCGATATAGTCGGAAATGATGGGGATAAATGGTGGGGAAATGATGATAAATGCCCATCTGACGTAGCCACAATGTTGAAAGAATGTGAAAATGTCAGTCAGTTAAACATTTATGTGAATAGTAACGGCGGTGACGTGTTTGCCGGCAATGCTATTTATAATATGCTGAAACGACATAAAGCACACAAAACAGTGTATGTTGACGGCTTGGCGGCATCTATTGCGTCTGTCATTGTTATGGCAGGGGATGAAATCATTATGCCGGCAAATTCCTATTTGATGATCCACAAAGCGTGGACGTATGCAATGGGAAATGCCAACGATTTGCGTGAAACAGCGGACAGATTGGAAAACATCGAACAAACGATTGTTGATACATACATGGAAAATGTCGCTGAAAATATCACCGAAGATGACATCAAACAGAAAATGTCTGATGAAACGTGGTTGTCGGCAAAGGATGCGGCGGAATTATTCCCACGAATACAGGAAGATGAAAACATAGATGTGGCAGCGTGTATTTCGTCTATAACTTACAACAATATTCCTAAAAATGTCGTTGTCAAAAATGATGACGAAGATGATGAGGAAGAAGATCCGGACGAAGAAGAAGATCCGAAACCAAAAAAGACGGATGAAGATGACGAGGAAGAAGATCCGGACGAGGAAGAACAGAAAGAACAGAAAGAAAAAAACAGTAACGAATTGGATATGTTAGACAATTTCGTATTTATGGAAGGAGCAATAGAAAATGAACAAGAAGATGCGTGAATTACTAGCAAAAATTAAAGAGAAAAATTCACAAGCAAGAAATTTTCAAAATGAAGGTAAGGTTGATGAGGCGAAGCAACTAATTGACGAAATCAAGGATTTGCAAACATCATACGAAAATGAAAAAGCATTATTTGAAATGGAAAGGGACAACGTACCAGAAGAACCAAAGAACAAAACAACAGCAAACGGTTTTTCTGTTATGGCAAAGATTGCACTAAGAAAAAAATTGACCGAAGCGGAAAATGCACTGGTTACAGGCACAAACGGTACAGACGGTGAGAATTTTCTAATTCCTGAAGATGTTGATACAACAATCAGAGAATTAAGAAAGACATATATGTCAGCAAAAGATTTGGTAACAGTAGTACCGACATCATCATTAACCGGTAGTTTCGTATTTGAAAAGGGTGTTCCGACAGGTTTGGCAGATTTTGAAGATGGCGATACACTCACAGAAGGCACTAAACCATCATTTGAACAGAAAAAATTCCAAGTTACACACAAAGGTAAGGTTTTCCCTATTTCAAATATACTATTGGAATCGGAAAAGGCTGGTTTGACATCATACCTAAATAACTGGTTTGTTAAAAATTCAATCATCAGTGAAAATACAGACATTTTCACAGCATTGCAAAACGGTAAAACGGCAAAGGCAATAAAGGGATTAGATGAATTGAAATCGTCAATCAACAAAGATTTGGACCCATCCGCCCGAATCGGTGCAGTTATTGTCACAAACCAAACAGGATTTGACATTATGGACAGCGAAAAGGACGCAGTCGGCAGACCGATTTTAAAGGAAGACTATGTAACACCGACACAAAAGTTGTTCCAAGGACTACCTGTAATTGTGTTCCCAGATGCACAACTGCCAAACACCAAAGCAGGACAAGCACCGATTTTCTACGGAAATCTTAAAGCCGGTTGTTATTTCATTGATAGGAAAGGTTATCAGTTTGCAGTATCAACTGAATATCAATTCGGTGCAAATATGACAACTATGCGTGTGATCGAAAGCTATGACGTCATTCAGGCAGATAGTTCTACATACATCTACGGAACAATAACGGCAGCAGGAAGCAAGGCTGTAACGACAAAAGCAGCTGCGTAATGAATGGGAGGGGTGAAGAATGTCCCTAACATTAGACGAAGTAAAGAATTTTCTGCGATTAGATACATCCGATGATGATACATTGTTGGAAATATACATATCAACGGCGGAAGAATACGTCAAATCAGCATGTGGTAGGCAGGTAGATCTGGACAATCCCAAAGCACATACCGTAATGCTGATGTTGGTGGGCGACTATTACGAAAACCGTAGTCCATACGGACAGACAAAGTATAGTCAGAATGTTTCAACTATGCTAATGCAGTTACAGTTGGAAACACCACAAGATACTGATGATGAGGTGAAAGAATAATGGATTTTGCAAAGCTAAGGCACAAAGTTGTATTTTTAAAGCCGTCAACATCAGAAATAAACGAACAGTCAGAGCAAGTTATCGGGTGGTTTCCGTTCCACCCGGTGACAAAGACTGCAAGTGATGATGTATATTCTACGCAAGACGGCGAAATCTGTTTTAAAAGCGGAGTTTTAAGCGGTTTAAATAATGTGTTTGCCAATTACGGTGTTCGTGCATATGTTTCGCCTGCAACAGGCAGGGAATATGATGAATCGCAGAAAATTAGAGCAGAAACAACATACAACGTGGTAACACGTTATTTTAACGGCATTGAAAGTAATATGAAAATTCTGTACGGTGCAAAGGTATTTGACATAGTATCCGTATTGGATATAAATGAGAGTCACAGGGAATTAAAAATCGTATGTTCAGAGGTGGACAGATATGGCAAGAGCGAATAAAGATGTATTCGGTTTTGATGAATTGGAAAAATCGTTCAAACGTTTTGAAAAAAACTATCCGGACAAAGCAGATGCACTTTTAATGGCACAGGGACAAGCAGTCAATAGAAAGACAAAATCGCTTTCGCCCGTAAAGACGAAAAAGCTCCGCAATTCGTGGCGATTAAAGAAAGTCAAACTATACAAGGGTGGAACAGTTCGAGTTGTGCGAATACAATCAGGAGCACCACATGCACATTTAGTTGAATATGGACACGAAATATATCGAGGTGGAAAGACACGAGTACGAGGGAAAAAATTAAACCGAGTAGAGTTAGCAGCAAGAGGAGTTAAATTTCTTGGTCGAGTTGAAGGTAAACTTGTACTTTATACAGCAATGAATGAAGCCAAAAATAGATTTGACCGTGAGGCAGACAAGATGTTAGATAGATTAGTGGAGGAATTTGATAATGATTAAATCACCAGATATACGCAGATTTATAGCTGAAAAAATGAAGAAATCGGGGTTTAACGTAATAGCTTCGGAAATTCAAGAGGGTTATCCTAAACCGGCAGTATTTGTCTATGTGTATCCAGCGTCGATAACAAAATCCGGAGGATATTTGGAGGATGACGTTTATAGTGTAAACATTCAGTATATTCCAAAATCTGAAATAGCACAAGAATGTGCCGAGGCGGCGGAAAAGATTCGTGAAACATTGATGTATAGCACGATTGACATACAGGACAGACATTTAACAATGGAAACAATAGAAATGGTCATTGAGGACGAGCAATTAAGCGTGTCGTTTGAGATTCCGATAACACAGTCCATTGATGAATGTGACGATTATGACAATGCAGAAACCATAGAAATGAGAGGTATATAACATGGGATTATCAACAATAAATGTAGAATTTAAAGCAGCAGCACAAACCGCTGTAAAACGCAGTGCAAACGGTACAGTTGCACTGATTTTGAAGGATGAAACCAAGGAAGATACCACATACGTTTACAGCAATGAGACGGAAGTGGTTAAGAGCCATTGGACATCAGACAATCTAAATTACATAAATATGGCGTTTAAAGGTTCACCCAAAAAGGTGATTATCGAAAGAATTGCCGCAGAAGGAAGTCTTGACGATGCCTTGAAGCGTTTGGCAAATAAAAAGTGGAATTATCTTGCCGTTCCGTCATTACAGGACAGTGAAGTTAAGACTGTGGCAGATTGGATTATTGCACAGAGAACGGCAAAGAAACCGTTTAAGGCAGTATTACCGCATTCTGTATCAAATAACATCGGTATCATTAATTTTGATACAGATGATATAAAAATCGGCAGTAAGACCTATACGACCGCTGAATTTTGCGTATATATTGCCAGTATTATTGCCGGAACTGCACTGAATGAGAGTGTAACAGGCAAAGTCATTTCAGAAATCAACAGTATTACAGAGAGTTTAACCCCCGATGCAGATGTTGATGCCGGAAAGTTAATTTTAATCAACGATGGTGAGCAGGTCGAAATTGCACGAGGTGTGAATTCATTGACAACGGTCGGAACAAATCAGACAGAGGATATGAAGTCAATCAAGATAGTTGAAGGAATGGATCTGATTGCAGAAGACATTAGAACAACATTCAAAGAAAACTATATCGGCAGAAGTAACAGTATTGAAAACAAAGAACTGTTTATCGCCGCAGTGAATCAATATTTTGAAACACTGACAAAGGAAGGTGTGCTATATGACGGTTATGATCATTATGCAGAAATTGACATAGAAGCACAAAGAGAGTATTTGGCAAGCAAGAGTGTTGACGTTACAGATATGAGTGATGTTGCAATCAAACAAGCCAATACAGGCACATTTATGTTTATGGCGGCACATATTCAAATGCAAAACGCGGCGGAAGATTTGAAATTCGTTGTAAACATGTAATCGAGGAGGTAGACATATATGAGTAGAAAAATTTCAGCACCTAACATTATTTCCGGTACACACGGCAAGGTATGGTGGGACGATTCGGCTGTCTATGAAATTTCAAGTTTTGAGGCAACACTAGATCCAGATAGAGAAGACGTCACATTCTCCGGCGATATGATTAAAGACAGCAAGCTGATGAGTGTATCAGGTACATACACAATGAAAGTACGAAAAGTATTTTCAAGAGGTAAAAAGTTTGCCGAGGCATTTATGCAAGGAAAAGACCCACGTTTTACACTAATCAGCCAATTAAAAGACCCGGACGCATATGGGGGCGGATACGAAAAGGTACAACTAACTAACTGTTGGCTTGAAAGTGTTCCACTAACAGGTGGTGAAAACGGTAAGATAGTTGAGGAAGAATACAAGGGTGGTTTTACAGGATTGAAATTCCTTGAAAGCATTGAACCGATAGAACAGGATTAAACATTTTAGGAGGATATAAAAATGACAGGACAAGAAAAACATACAAGATTGACGTTGGACGAAATGATAAGACGTTCAGAGCAAGTAAAGGAAGCAAAGAGCAAAAATAAAACAAAGGAATTGTACGTTGAAAGCCTTGACGGTACAATCACAATAACAAAACCAACAAGAAATCAAGTAAATGACGCAATGAATATGGATGCGTCTTCAGGCGAATCGGATGCATATCTGGTGTATGAATGTGTGACAGAACCGCCACTGAAAAACAAACAACTGCAACAGGCATATGGCTGCCAAGATCCATTAGATATTCTTGACAAAATATTTGAACCGGGCGAGGTAGTGAATATTTCAAAAGCTGCATTAAGTTTTGCAGGTTATGTTGACGATAGCGTTAAGGCGGTTGAAGAACTAAAAAACTAATTGAACGCAACGGTGATTTTGAGTTAATACATTACTACGTCCAACGTGGTTTTGATTGGGATAGAATTGCCGGAGCTACGGGGAATGAAAAGGCATTTTTAAGAGCCAGTATGATAAAAGCATACGAAGAAGAAGCTGAAAAGATAAAAGCAATGACAGGAGGCGGTTGATGTGGCAAAAAGTAGAAACATAGGAGCGACACTGTCGTTAAAATCTGGAAACTTCTTCGCAAATATGAAGAAAGCCCAAAATGAAAGCAATAATCTGCGTAGTACATTGAACAACACAAGCAAAAAAATTTCTGAATTAGGAGATAAAGCAAAAGTTGTTGGCAGTGCCGTTGGTAAACTTGGCAAAGGGTTAGCTATTGCCGGAACGGCAGCCGCTACCGCAGTAGGAACAATGGTAGCAAAATCAGTCAGTTCATTTGCTGATTATGAACAGCTGACAGGTGGTGTCGATACATTGTTCAAAGACAGTTCGGCGGCAGTACAGAAATATGCTAATGATGCATACAAAACCGCAGGTTTGTCAGCTAATAACTATATGGAAACAGTTACAAATTTTTCGGCATCACTGATTTCCAGTTTAAAGGGCGATACTGCAAAGGCGGCGGACTATGCAAATTCAGCGTTGGTGGATATGGCTGATAATGCAAATAAGATGGGCACGAATATGACAGACATTCAAAATGCCTATCAAGGTTTTGCAAAGCAAAATTACACCATGCTTGACAATTTAAAACTCGGTTACGGTGGCACGCAAGCTGAAATGAAACGACTGCTTAGCGATGCACAGAAACTTACCGGACAGAAGTATGATATTTCATCATTTGCCGATATTACACAGGCTATCCACGCAATCCAAACGCAAATGGATATAACGGGAACAACAGCCAAAGAGGCAAGCACGACAATAAGCGGATCGTGGGGGTCACTGAAAGCGGCGTTTGAAAATACTCTTGTCGGTTTGACAACAGGCGGAGAAATGTTTGATCAGAGTTTGGATGCACTGGTTGATTCGGCTAAGACGTTCGGGCAGAATGTTATACCGGCAATAACGGGTGCGTTAAGTGGCGTAGGTTCGTTAATTGAGAGTTTGGCTCCTGTAATTGTAGCAGAACTTCCGTCAATGGTATCCGATATACTTCCACACCTTGTTTCAGCCGCAAAGAGTTTGTTTACCGGTTTAATCAGCCAATTACCTGCATTGGGAAAGGCTGTTTTAGATGCAATACCATCAATTTTTGACGGTATGACAGATGTAATCGGTGAAAGTTCTGTAGGAAAATTAAAAGGGTCGTTTGAGGGACTGAAAAATACCATAACTGATACATTTTCAAACATTGGACCAATGCTTAAAAATTTCTGTGAGGGAGGTATATCAACATTCTGTGACGCATTATCTACGGCTATGGATTTAGCCAGTGGAGCTATATCGGTAATTGAGGCATTATCTCCGGTAATAGGAGCAGTTGCAGGGGCGATAATCACATACAAAGGTGCAGTTATGTTGTGGAATGCAGCTGAAACGGCTAAAAATGTTGTTATGGGTATTTCAACAGCCGCACAATGGGCGTTAAATGTAGCTATGACAGCAAATCCGATTGGTATTGTCATTGTGGCTATCGGTGCATTGGTAGGGGCGTTTATTGTATTGTGGAATAAATCCGAAGGATTCCGAAATTTTTGGATCAACCTATGGGAAAAAGTTAAAGCGATTGTTACAAGTGCATGGGAAGGAATAAAAGCCGGATTTGAAAAGATAAAAAACGGAATATCAGCAGTCAAAGAAAAAGTGTCGACAATGTGGAACGGAGTCAAAGAAAAAACGTCAGAATTATGGGGCGGTGTAAAAAATGCTGTATCGGAAAAACTGAACAACATAAAAAGTGCATATGACGCACACGGCGGTGGACTGAAAGGTGCTACATTTGCGGCAATAGAGGGTGTCAAGGAATACTACAGGACAGGCTATGACGCAATTAATCAATTAACAGGCGGTAAGCTTGGTGAGGTTGTCAATGCAGTCGGTGAGAAGATGGAAGTCGTAAAAAGTAAATTCAGCGAAGCGTTTGGAAATGTGAAAAACACCGTAATGACTATTTTTGAAAACATAAAAAACGGCATTGTTGAAAAGATTACGGCGGCAGTTGACACAGTTAAAAATGTGTTCACTAAAATTTCTGATACTGTATCATCTGTATGGGACAAAATAAAAAGCCTGCTGAAAGCACCAAAGATTGTACAGACAGGAACTGTTACGGTGATGGGGGTTGATACACCTATTCCAAAATTCGGATTGGATTGGAACGCCAAGGGCGGTATTATGACACGTCCAACTGCATTTGGATTTGCAAACGGCAAGATTCAAATGGGTGGCGAAGCAGGGGCTGAGGCGATACTTCCACTTTCGGCATTTTGGCGAAATTTGCAGGCATACACCGAAAACAGTCAAAAGAAAAGTCAGGGAAACAATGATATTAATATAAACGTCACCATTAATGCAGGAAATGCGAACGAAGAAGAAATGGCGGCACGATTTATAAATATAGTTGTACCTGAAATAAAACGACAGTATGCAATTTTATAAAGGAGTGAGGGAAAATGTTAGATTTTTACCTAAGCGTAAATAACAGCGAGGAGGTAGTGCATATTCCTGTCACTCCTCCATCTTTTTCTGTGACAAATTCACAGTCGACAGAAACATTTGAATCAGCCGGATATGGCTGGATTAAAATTATAGGAAATACCGAATTGCGAGGTGTTTCATGGGACGGAACATTTCCTGTCCATGACTATCCGTTCAGACGTGATGCGTCAATGGACGGTCAAGAATACTACGAAAAATTAAAATCGTGGCAAAAACGAAAATTGCCTGTTCGTTTAGTGATTACATCAACCGGTTTTGCAAACATCAGCATAAATATGGCTGTAGCCATAGAAAAATTAGATTTTGATGTTGGCACAACTGGCGATTTGGATTATTCGATTGAATTGGGCGAAGTAGAGCTGTTAAATGATACGGAGGATACAAATATGGCACAGTTAGATGATTTGGCGGCAAGAATGGACGCAGTCGAAAAACGGTTGGATTCATTGGAAAACGAAAAAATCTATAATTATATGGACGATAATATGCCCTCGTGGGCAAAGCCGACAATCCAAAAACTAATGGATAGGGGTTATCTGAACGGCACAGGTGATAACGAGCTGGGATTGACTATGGACATTATCAGAATGTGCGTGATGATAGATAATGCAAACGGTTTTGAGGGTTATACCGTTGACAGTATTCCTGATTGGGCTGCACCAACGATTGAAAAAATCAAGAAAAAGGGTTATTTGTCCGGTATTGATGATGACGATTTGGGGCTGACAAAGAATATGATTCGCATATTAGTTATTTTAGACAAGTCCGGAGCATTTGGTGATTAAATATGGCAAGTGGACAGGATTTAGTTAAAATTGCACAGGCTGAAAACGGCACAAAGGAAAACGGAACGAATAACGTCAAATATAATACATGGTTTTACGGACACGAAGTAGACGGAAGTAATTATCCTTGGTGTGCGGTATTTGTTTCGTGGTGTGCGGATAAAGCAGGCATTACAACAGACATAATGCCTAAAACGGCAAGTGCCGGTTATTTTGCACATTATGCGAATCAGGGACATGGTGAGGTTTTCACCAATAAAAATCCCGAAGCAGGTGATTTGTTTTTAATAAATTACAATGGTTCGGATTGGGCAAATCATGTAGGTATAGTTGCATCGTGTGACGGTTCCAATATCACAACGATTGAAGGCAATTCATCCGATATGGTTCGATCCAGAACGTTATCAATGTCCGGATTGACGTTTGTTCATTTTAATTTGGATAGCAGTAGCGGAATGACTGCTGCTTGGACGGCACGAGAAGTACCGAATATCGGCAGGGATTTAGCCACAAAAGCATATATGGCATATCAGTTATACACTGATAAATCATCAGGCGGATATGGCTATTTATGGGGCAGTAATTCGACAACTGCAAATGGTGGACTACGAAAATACAAAGAATTCTATTGTGTAGCAATGGGTTCGTACTACGGTCCGGACGGAACATTTATCAAAGTGGAATTTGATGACGGCAAGACGATTTATTGCGTAAAGGCTGACGAAAAAAAAGACAGTGAAACAGACAGCAAACATATGTATCACGACTATCCGTTTGACCGTAATGTATTGGAATTCATTATTGACAGAACAGTTGTGCGAAATAATGATGAATTCACATCAGCATTAAATGCTGCCGGCATAAACCGTTCAGCACGAATCAAGGCAATATGGACTTCTGACAGTGAACCAACCTACGGCGGTGCAGGAAGCACAACGGCAGAAAATGAAAAAGAATATCATTTTATTGATACAAACGAGAAAATTTCCATACATCCGACAATATTCAAACAAACACCTATGCAGTGTGACCGCCATAATGGTGGTTTAACGGTGTTATGCAACGATATTGATATATCATCATATGTGGGCGATATATCGTGGCAAAATACCAAGGATACGCTTGCAACGCTATTTAATTTCAGTGTACCAAAGGCGGGTGACATGAAGTACATTAATATGTACAAACCACAGGAGGGCGATATTATTCGTTATAGCGGCGGTACACAAGAAGATTTTAGGGGTGTAATTATCGAAGTTGATGACGGCGATAATTACGTTAATAAATATGTTGCCGGTGATGTAGGACAGTATCTGAACAAAACCAGTGATACATATCAATTCACTGCGATGCGTGCTGACGATTGCATTAAAAAAATATGCGGTGATTTATGTATTCCTATTGTGATGATACCGGAATTACCGTTATTAATCACACAAATTTATGTGGACAAGGCGGTATCAGATGTTATTGCTGACATACTGACACTGTGCGGTGGTGTACATAATTTTGATTTTGTTCCTGACGGCATCAGAATTTATAATTGTGCGGATATGGTTGTAAATCCACAATTCAGAATATCGTCAAACACCGAATTGAAAAATTCAATAAAGTATATCGGAAACGTTGAGCATAGAACCAGCATCGAGGACAGAAAAACAAGTGTAAAGGTTATTTCGGATACAGATGTTTTAACAACGCTGAAAGATGAAAATAGCATTGCACAATTCGGTTTTCTGCAAGAAGTTATCAAAGTCGGTGAAAATGAAGACGCAAAAGACGTGGCAAAAAACAAGTTGTCGGAGCTGAACACTACAAGCGAAACATATTCCGGTGAAATTATTGAAGAACTGAACAGCTATACCAGAGCCGGAAGCGTTATCACTATCGGTGATGAAAAGTATTTGATAAATAGTAGTCAGCACAGTATAAAACAGGGTGTGCATTACAATAAATTAGATTTGGAGCGATTATGATATGAATAACGGATACACAGAATTAGCAAAAATGCTGAAGAATTTAAGCAAAGGTGAAACCTATGGTCCTGTATTCGGTAGAATAACGCAATTACCGGATTTAATCATAACACGCAGTAACAATATACAACTGACAAAAAATCACGTTGTAAGCATTGTAAATCTGTATGAACGTGATGCCGAGGGAAGATATATTCACAACGGCAAGAAAGTTGTCCTGTTACCGTATAACAACGATAACAGTTATATTGTGTTGGGGGTGATTCAAGATGGCTGATTATGTTACGACAGAACCGGCATTTGATTTTGAACGTGGTGATTTTGTTATTATAAACGGTCGTCCGAAAATGGTTGTCGGTATGGACAGATTACGAAGTTGGATAGGCAAGGTACTGCGAACGCAAAAAGGACGGTACAAGATATATAACGGAACATCATACGGAACGAGAATTAAAGATACATTTGTAGGTAAAACATTCACGCATGACTATATGCTGTCTGAAATTCAGCGAGAAATTACTGAAAATTTAGAGAAAAACAAGGATATTGTCAGTGTGGACGGTTTTTCGGCAACAGTAGACGGAACGCATTTGACAGTTGAATTTACTGTTACAACAGTGTACGGAACAACGGATTTAAAGGAGGCACTATAATGGCAGAAACAATAACATCTATAACGGAACGTCTTCTGGCAGAAGTGCCGGAGCAATACGATACAACCGAGGGTACATACACATATGACATTGAAAAATCTGTTGCAGTCGAATTTGACAACGCATACGACCAATTAGAAACGGTACGGAAACAATCGCACGTTTCGACTGCAAGCGGTACATATTTAGAAAAATGCGTTGCACATTTTGGTTTGTATCGAAAATCAGCAACGTATGCAACAGGAAATATAATTGTTACAGGAACAACAGGTGCAGTTCTGCCTGCCGGTAGCAAAGTGGCAGCCGGAAACGTTATGTTTACGGTGAATGATACGGTGACAATAGGTGATGATGGCACTGCATCAGCACCGGTTATATGCGATACGGCTGGAACACAGGGGAATGTGTCAGCTGGCTATATTAATCGTTTCCCGGTTACAATCAGCGGATTGTTACGGGTTACGAACGAACACGCAACCACAGGCGGCAGCAATGACGAAACAGATACGCAACTGCGTGAACGATATAATGAATATATATCCCGACCTATTACCAGTGGTAACAAATATCAATATATATCGTGGGCAAAATCCGTTCCGGGAGTAGGTGACGCAAAGTGTATTCCACTGTGGAATGGGCCGGGGACGGTCAAACTCATCATTGTTGATACAGAAAATCAAATAGCTCCTGCGGAATTAGTAAAAAAAGTCAAAGAATATATTGACGATTTAAAACCGGTTGGAGCGGATTTGACAGTCGGTACAGCGGAAGAAATTGCAATCAATGTTTCGTGCAAAATCGAAATGACGGGAAATGTCACAGAGAATATCAAAAAAAATATATCTGAATATTTGACGAAAATTTCGTTTTCAAAGGGTTATGTATCCTATGCGAAAATAGGACAGGCTATTTTGAATACGGATGGTGTAACCGACTATACGAATTTGACAGTTAATCAATCTACAAATAATGTCCCGATAACTGAAACACAGATTGCAGTGTTGGGGGTGTTGAAAATTGACTAACATTGAAAATCTGTTGCCGAAATACTATAAAAAATCAAAATATATGCACGGATTATTACATCCATGTGATGTTGAATTTGATAGATTGTACGATAAATTGGACAGAACATTGAAAAATCTATCGGTTGATGACGCTGATGAAACAGGCATTCACGATTTTGAAACAGATTTTTTAATACCGTTGTCTGATGATACGTTGGAATTACGGCGTAGTAAAATAAAAACAAAATTTTTACATACGGCAACTACAACGTTTGAAAATCTGCAAAATATAGTTCGTGCATACGATAACGGTGCGAGTATCAGCGAAGATAATCCCAATTACAGAATAAAAATTCAAAGTTGCAAGCCGTTATTACTGCAAGAAATTTTAAACAGTGTCAGTGAAATCATTCCTGCACATATTGCTACCACTATTGAATTAGATGAACAACAGCCACAGGAGCATAAAACTGCTGTTGTCTGTATATGTGCAGTGTCAAAAACCTATGAAACTGTTGGATTTGATAATAATGTGGCTGATGATGGAATTATAAATTGTGCGAATTTTGAAAAATTCGCAGTGATTGACGGTTGTTCCGGTGAACAAATCCAAATGGCAAAATACCGTACATTTAAAGAAATGCAACAAATTGATTATGAAACCGCGAAAAACAAAACGTATGCAGAGCTATTGTACAAGGAGGAGTAAATATGGCAGAAGAAAAAAAGATTGAGGGTTTTTCAAATATAAAATTTACGGCATCCGGTTTGCTGCTGGAAGCAAAATTGAAAACAGGTGTACCGCTGAAGATTACCCGTGCAGTTATCGGTACGGGGTATTTAGATGACGGTGAAGACGTAGCAAATTTGACGGCACTGAAATCTGAAATTGAATCGCATCAAACCGGAGTAACGTCATCATCTGCAACAGTTGATATTACAAAAGTGTCTGTTGTGGCAGCCGGAATGACTAATTTGCGATTAAAAATAAAAAACGGCGATACACCGTTTTATCTGCGTGAAATCGGTATAATGGCACAAGACCCTGACTTGGGTGAAATTCTATATTTGTACACAAATTGCGGTAACGGCGCACAGGCATTCCCTGTGTTTGATGGTAGCAACCATGTGTACAGAACGATTGATTTTTTGAATATTATATCAAATGCGTCAGATATAAATGTGAATGTCACATTAAAAAATGAGGTTACTCGTGAAGATTTTGAAACACACCGAACTGTAACGGTATTAGACCACCCAGACGGTAGCGTCACATCTGAAAAATTGGCTGATGATTGTGTTACCACAGAAAAATTGGCAAGTGATATTCGTAGAAAATTTACAGACATAAATAGTAGCATTAATCAACTTAATTCGGCAATTAAGTTAATTAATACTGCTGTGTCAACTACCTATTTGAAATATTTCTTTAGTGCCCAAATGTCTGATTGTGATGATATTACAGATTGGGATTGCGCATCATATCAAGAATATCAAACTAATGGGTATTCAAGCAGCAGTGTTCTAAAATTAACCGATAAATCTGTTGTATTACCGACAAAAAGTGAGAATCCTATATTTTTTGTTTCATATTGTACCGATAATGATGATGAAATAGAAATTGTACAAGAATTGCTGTATAGCAATGGCAATAATTATGTGCGTAGAAAACAGTTGTGGTATTACACATCGGGTGTAACTGCAAAACCTAAATGGACAGAATGGATGTCCGGTGGCGCAATTCGTATTTTGGAAGGTGATGTATAATGGCAACGACAACAGAAAAAGGATTTCAAATACCGGGATATGCAGACAAGGCAGACGTTCCCGGAATGGTAAAAGACAATGTAGAAACTGCGGAAGAACATCTGAAAGCTATTTCAAAATCAATGTCAGACATATCATCTAATATTAATTCATTAGACAGTACACTGCAAATAATGAATGCACAGTTAGGCACAATGTCAGAGACTTTAGACGAAGTAAATGGCGTGACGGAGGAAACATCATGACGATTTGTGAAAAATTCAAATTAATGATGGCATCATTTGCGGATATTAAAGCGGCTATCATTGAAAAGGGTGTCACCGTTACAGGTGGATATTCGGAATATGCTAAAAATATACGCAAAATATATTCTGATGAAAATTACACACCAGAATATCAATATCCTACCGAAAAACCGCCGATAATGCAGTATTTAATTAATCTGTATAATCGTATAACATTCTGCTATGCGGTTAAGCAGGAAATACGACAGGCAATTATAGACGGCGGCGTTGATGTTCCTGATGATACCCCTTTTTCAGAATATGGCGATAAAATTCGTCAAATACAGCGTTTTGAGATTACGACAAGTAATTTGTATTTGGGCGAATATAAGACGGAATGTAGAGGACAATTAACTGCACAGGGCGGAAGTCCACCGTACTCTTGGGAACAAACTGGGGGTTCCAATATTCCGGGTATCACAATGACATCAGACGGAACTATATCAGGAACACCAATGCAAACAGGCGGCTATAATTGGGGTGTTCAAATGACTGATAGCAACGGAAAAACACTGTCCAAAGATATTTTAATCAGTGTCAGACCTAAAACGTTGAATTTCAAGCAGACTGGAGAACGTTCATTTTTATATGACGGTCAACCGCATACAATCACGGCAGAATGTATTAATGACAGTGATGTTGAATTTGAAATTTATTTCAACGATAACGGCAGTGATGTTTTGAGCATGACAAAATGCGGTTCAAACAGAGGATATGTACGAATTACATCGGCGGATAAGTCGTGTTACAGAATAGGTGAATGTGATTTGTATATGTCAATATCAGCGAATGCTGTTAATGTAACATCAGATAAAATCCAATCGGTAAAATACGATGGACAGCCACATAGTTTCAATGTTGAATTGTCAAAACAATGTGACGTGAATGTGAAATATAAAACGTATTCTGCGAATGATGATACATTCAATGTGAACGAGGATGAATATACAACGGTTTCACCCACCGAGATTGGGAAATATCGTGTATATATATCGTCATCATCATACGGATATATCATTCGTGACACATATGCAGGATACAATAAATATTTCGGCATTTTGAATATTACGGAGGGGTAGCATGAGCAGGTATTTTAAATTTGTATGGGCTGGCATGTTTCTATGCCCTGCATCAATATATTGGGTGATGTTGGGATTGGTTATCATTATTTTTGCAATAGGATTAATTACGAATAGAATGGTTGATGATCCGTATCGCGAAGCAGAGCAACAGTATAAAATCACTGTCGGTTATATTATTGAAAACGGTAAATCAGTACCGTATAAAATATTTTATACGGACGAGCAAACCAACAAACGCACAGAAATTCCGTCTAAAAATGTGACAATTCAGCATATTAGCGATAGCATTTATGAAATTTATGTCCGTATCAAACGACAGGACGGTGACGGCTATGATTATGCCATAGCGAAATTGAAAAAAATTTCGGATACTGAATATAGAACAGTCAAAGTTGAAGTCGGAAGGGAAGTGATATAATGCGTAAAGGCAGTACAATAGCGGCAGTTGTAAGTAGCATATTCCCGACAGTATTATTTATATTATTGGGATTGAAAGCTGACTGCACTGCAGTGTATTTCATTGGTTGCATTGCATTTTCAATTATTGATTTTATCAATATGTCTGCGGTTTGTGCCTACAAAGAACGACAGCTGAAATACAAAAACAGTGAGGTGCGGAAGAAATGCAAAAAATCATAAATAGACTGAAAAAAATGGGGTTATCGGCTACACAGATAATATTTAATCTGGTTACATCGGGATTGATATGCTGTACTACAGTATCAGGACATAGTATGATGCCGACAGTGCATGACGGTGACAGGTTGCTGTATAATCCGTTTTTCAAAAATGTTGAACGTGGTGATGTTGTAGTTATTTCGCATGGCGGTGATATGTTGATTAAACGTGTTATTGCTATTGGCGGTGACCATTTGACGATTAGCACATATGGCAGTGTAGCAATAAATGGCGAATGGCAGAACGAAACATACATAAATCCGCAAGAACAATCAGGCGAAAGCATTGACGTTACAATCCCTGAAAATGAATTGTGGGTAATGGGCGACAACAGGGGACACAGTTTAGATAGCCGTAATTTCGGTACTGTGAAAATGGGTGACGTGGCAGGAGTAGTGATAATACGGAAAAATGGAGGCAATGATGGAAAATGAACAAAAAGAAATGTGGGAACGTCTGACGGCGGTGGAGCAGTCCACGAAGTCGGCACACCACAGAATTGACACGTTGGACAAGTTGACTGAAAGCGTCCACATCATAGCTACGGAAACAAAGGCTATGCGTGAAGATGTGAATGACATCACGGAACGTGTGGACGAAATCGAAAAGAAACCTAACAAACGATATGAAACAGTAATTACTGCTGTTATTACGGCATTAGTCGGCGGTTTGATAGGTTATTTTATTAAAATGTTGGGTTTTTAGTATTTTAAAATTAGGAGGTATGTAAAAATGAAAGAATGGATTAAATGTGCAGGTATTCGTGCAATAAAAACAGTAGCACAAACAGCGATTGCGACAGTAGGCACTGCTGTCGCGTTGGGTGATGTCAACTGGGTAATGGTTGCGTCAGCGGCGGCTTTGGCAGGCATATTATCGCTGCTGACATCGGTTGCCGGCTTGCCGGAAATTAAGGATTGAGGTATAAACAATGGATATTCAAATCAAACAGGGTCCGCAGTGCCACACGTCTAATTGCTACACATATAGGAATGGCGATATTAAATATATCGTCATTCATTTTACGTCAAATAACGGCGATACGGCATTGAACAACTGCAATTATTTCAGCGGTGCAAATCGTGGTGCGTCTGCACATTATTTTATCGGCGATGACGGAATATATCAATCTGTACCCGATAAATGGGCGGCGTGGGCTGTCGGTGGTACAAAAATTTACAAACACCCGTATTGTAGGAATATGAACAGTATTTCGATTGAAATGTGCAGTCGTATCGGTGCGGACGGTAAATACTATATTCGTGACGGAATTGTGGAACAGACAATTAAATTAACACGGTATTTGATGAATAAATACGGTGTGCCGGCACAGAATGTGCTGCGTCATTATGACGTGTGGGACAAACAATGTCCAGAGCCATTTGTGCGTAAACCGGAATTGTGGAAAAAATTCAAAAGAAAATTAAGTGAAAGCGAGGAACTAACTATGGAACAGTATAATGAATTAAAATCATTAATTGAAAAACAGGCGGCGGCTATATCGGCGTTACAGGAAGAAAACAAGCAGCTAAAAGCAGTTTTACAAAATACAATGGTGTATGATTATGTTGATAAGAATATGCCACCATGGGCACGTCCTGCGGTGCAGGCGGCTATGGACTGCGGTGCAATTCAAGGAGATGAAAATGGTCGCCTTGGGTTGTCATATAAAGACTTAAGGGCAATTTGCCGTGAGTACAGATGTGGTATGTATGATAGATAGAATAAAAAAAGTGGCTTTTAGCCACTTTTTTATTAATCTTCAATTTCAAAGTTTATGAATCTTTCGATTTCGATTTCGTCATCATCGGTTACAACGATTTCATCATCAATAATTTCAGCGTTTAGGTTGTTGTTTCTGATTTGTTCAATTAGAAAATCTTTGTATAGTTCGATTGCTTCTGCTTCGCTTTCAGCAGTTACATAATCACCTGCGTAATTATCACGACTTGCTTCTACTACGTTACCGTTTTTGTACATTTCGTTTGTTACCTTAAATTCTTTCATTGTTTTGTCCTCCTAAAAATTATTATCTCTGTTTCTTTTTTTTGAGGTTTCCCTCATTTCTTGATTTTATTATACCACGAAAAACTGTGGTTGTCAAGCTTTTTTAAGAAAAAAATTGAAAAAAATCAAAAAAATATAAAAAGACACCAGAGGTTAATCCTCTGGTGTCTTTTCATCATATAGTTCTTCCAAAGTTACACCTAATATCTGTGCAAATTTGTATGCGGTTGAAATTTTACAGTCACCACGCTTTTCAATGTCTTCGATAGTTCGGCGATGTATGCCTGTCAATTCTGAAAACTTTGGAACGCTATAACCTTTTTGTAGCCGTATGGCTTTTAAGTTTAACATATAATCCACCTCTAAAAAAATGATTTTACAAGGTAGTACAAAAAGAAACATAGTCCTAAAATATAAAATACTTTTAGGGCAATTTTTAAATATAATTTTTTCATATTGCACTATTGAAAGACTTGTGATATAATTAAATCAGAGAGGGGGAAAACCCCCATCTCTATGTAATAATGTCGATCAGAATTTTCAACCAGCCAACAATGGAAATCAATCTGATCAAGAGCTTTTCGACTACCGTAAGGAGTTTGAAAAGCTTTTTTATTTTTTCGTCTTCGTCTTTCAACGGACCTCACCTCACTTTCTATATTTATTATACCACGAAAAACTGTGGTTGTCAAGCTTTTTTGAGAAAAAGATCAAAAAAATAGCTGATTTTATCAGCTATTTTAGTTGGGGCAATATTCTATTTCGGTATTTACAGGAGTGGGCCGTCCCACAGAAGTTGAGGGTCTTGCGACTTTTGATAAAAAAGTTATACTTTTCGGTTCGGAAGGTAATGCAAAAGTGTTTGAGTCGAAGTATAAAGAGGACGCTTTTGACCCGCAGCTTTGGAGAAAAACAAATATGCCGCATGCAGTGGTAGAGGTGGTAGACCCGATAACATTGGGTGCAAAGCTTGTTGATGTACGTGACAGAAAATCTTGTTGCTGTGATGATGATTTCGATTTGGCGTCTGTGCCTGCGTCGGTTTGCAGAGTGTTTGACGATCAGTTCGTAACAGGCAATGAGGCAAAACGTGTGTTCGTATCTTTGGGTATTTTCTCCATAATTAAAATCGAACGCCACGTTCAACTTCTTATCCCGTCATATGACTTCTGTATCCCTCAAAAAGAATGTGTAGGGGCAACGGATGACAATCCTTGTGACTTATTTGAGAGAATAGACTTCCCAGTTGACGAATTCTTCCCGCCTGAGAGGGGCGAATTCTTGGAATGTGATCAAGATGACATATCTGAGCCGGAAGATGACAGTGACTGTGGATGCCGAAGATAAATCAGTACAAAAACCTCCTGTGATTATGCAGGAGGTTTTTGTTGTATTATGAAAAAACAGACAGTTCCGAGGTTCAGTGTAGCTTTAGCGATGAAAAATAAAACTCCTTTTGATATGACATTAAAAGTTTTTGTTTCAGAATAAAAAAATTAATTTTTCTGAAAATCTATTGCATCGTACATCGGTGTACGGTGTATAATAATTATAGAACATAGTCTGCCAAGACGGAATAAAAAATTTAAGAAAAGAGGGATTAAAATGAAAAAAGTTTTTAGCACATTGCTTGCGGCGATTATGGTATTTACCATGCTTGCATTGCCTGTCTTCGCAACGGATATTGAGGACGGCAGTGAGGCTTATGTAACAGTAGGAAGTATGAACGTCACAAAAAATCCGACACCATCCGGAAGTATCAGTGTTGTGTACCAAAATGAGAAATTGACGGTTTTGGAGGCATACATAAACGGCAAGGACCAAATAGCGGACAATTACCACAAAGTTCAGCTTAAAGACGGTACAATCGGTTATGTGTATGCTTATGCAAACAGAAAAGATACACTTGAGGCGGCAGAGGACTTTGAAGAAAAGTTGAATGAGTCTTTAAAGTCGGATGATGAAAAATATCAACACGCAATAAATATGGTTTTCCTTGCTGATTACATCTACGGCGGTTCAAAAACAACTGAAGGTGAAGAAATGAATTTCTACGCAAAAGTTCCGACTGAATGGGTAAGACATAAAAGACCGGCATCGTTACCGTTAGTAGGTAAAGCAGTTATACATATCGGTGATGAGGGTAAATTCGGCTCGGTAAAAGCATCTTTCTATCCGGGCAATCCGCCGATTAATTATCACTCTAAGAGATTGGACGAACTTAAAGAAATCGGCTATGATCCTCCGTTTGCGGAAAAGTCAAGAACAGAGGCAAATGCCAACACAGCATTTTATGCAGGTGCAACAAGTGAATTTGACGTTGTCGGATATAACGAAGATTGGGTTGCAATATGGAGTGAAGGCGGTGTTGACGAATCACGCGGTACAATCAGACAATGTGGCGAAAAAGACGGTACTGCTTTCACAAGCTGGAAACCTGCCGTATATTTTGTACCGAGAAAAAATTGTTATATCTTAGATATTAACAATCAAGTGACAACTCCTCCGGAAATTGAAGCTATCGGAAAAGCAACCGCTCCGCTTATGGTAAAGACAACTCCCGACTCAACGGATTATGTAAAATCGGGTGTTTACAAAATAAATCAATCTGTTCAAATAGTGGACGCAACTCCGCAAAACGGTCATTACAAGATTTATTACAAGCATGGTTTGTATTATGTTGAATCACAGTATGTTAATGTGCAGTACACAAATACTCAAAAGCCGGCTATTTCGTATAAGGCGGAAGTAAGTGCTGACTGCGATGTTTCGGACGGCTCTTCGGTTGTGGGCAAGGTGAAAACAGGTACAACAGTTGATGTTATTGAAAAAGATTATGACGGCACAAATTCAAAAATCTATTTCAATTCAAAAGAATGTTATATTCCTACAAGCAATTTGACTGATTTTGTCAGCACACCGTCAGCATCGGGTATAGCGGCACTTGGTGCGCCGATTGGTGTTCTTGCGGTTGATTCGCCATGGAGTGCATATGGTGCAGAGGCATATACAAAAGAGGCTTATGAGCTTCTTAAGGCGCATGAGTACGGCGAGTCATATGAAGGAGCTAAAATATATGCGGACATTTTAAATCGAAATGAAATAAGCTTTTTAAATGATCAAGATTGGGCTAATGTATATAATATTGAAGATTATTCGTATACTCCCGACCCTGATTATCCTGACGAAATAGAAACGGGAAAAGCATATACCATTCTTTATGACGGAAATATTCGTTATATCCTACAGAATGATGAACATTATCAAACGTTTACATATTATCCGGGAACTGAGTTCAGTAAAACATCTGTTGCCAAAACACAGCCTGTTTATATAGACGGTAACAAATATAACGCAGTTGCATACAACATTGACGACAGTAACTATTTCAAACTCAGAGATATTGCGGAAATGCTTAACGGAACAATTAAAACATTTGATATTAAGTATGACGCGTCAACAAATTCGATTGATATGTTAAGCTATTTTGATTACACATCGGTCGGAGGTGAGTTGACGGCAGGTGACGGTGAAACGAGAACAGCCGTTTCTTCATCGGCATTTCTAACTCTTGACGGAGTTCCCGTTCAGGCAACTTGCTATAATATCGACGGTAACAACTACTTTAAACTTCGTGATATAACAGATGTGTTGGATTGCCGAGTTGACTGGGAAGAAAAGAACCAAACAATTTGGATAATACCGGGTATGACTGCGTATGACGATCCGAATGAGGCTGTGGGCTGATAAAATATATGAAGTATTGTTTTACTACACACCACATGTTGCCATAAATGATTTTTAATGAGGTTGCTTTTCAATACGCCATTAAACTACGCAAAAGTAAAGCAGCCGAAACAGCAACGTTTTTGATGACACTCTGAAACCTCCTGTAATTATGCGGGAGGTTTTTATTATATTCAAGTTTGTGATAAGTATGGTGTACAAAAATGAAGATAATATCAAAAATATGATAAAAGTTGACAATGAAACAGAAGTATGATAACATTAATGTTGGAAAAGATATACATTCATACGAATGGTTAAGGAGGACAAAATGAAAAAAAGATATTTTATAGGTGTTTGTATGATGATATCATTAATCATACAATTCGGTGCTTTTATGACTGCTTATGCAGATGAAAATCTAACAATGGATCGTACCCCTTGGGGTGTCGCCTTTATGGAAAATGCTGATTCCGATAAAATTGCCGAAGCACAGTGTTCCGGTAAACTTATTACGGCACAATATAATACTGACGGATTATTGACGCAGTTAAAAAGCTACGATATTAATAATTCCGTAAATTTCAGAATACCGCTGAATGATACAAAGGATTATGATAACAAAGTTAAGTTTATGCTATGGGACGATTTAAAGAGTTGTCAGCCGGAAACAGAAGCGATAGAAAAGGATATGGTAAAACTCAGTGCGTCAGACTTTGATGAGGCTAAATCAAGCGATATATCTGACGGCTTATATTTCTATCCTACAGGTGAAACTAAACATTCAAAGAAATATAATTTTTCAGATGATGTTAGATTTTATATTAACGGACTCGAGAGTGATTTGAGCATTGAAGAAATAAAAAATTTATTAGTTAATAGCAATTCGACAATTGTAACACTTGAAAAAGATATAAATTCATCGGAATATGATATTGTATCAATACTTAGTTATGCAACGGCTGTTGTAGATGAAGTTGTTGAAACGTCAGAGGGGTTAACAATATATTTTGACAGTTACAGTAACGGTATAAACTCTCAAATGCGTATTGATAATAATGATGATCATTATTCGTATAATTTTGTGTTAGGAGATCAGAAGATAGATCCAAAGGAACTTAAAAAGAATGATGTATTAAGTATATGTTATGATGTGGAAAATAAATTCGCAGAATCTTCATTCTATGACGTTCTTGTATCAAGAGATACATTAAACGGCAGATGTTCAGCAGTATATTCAGATCCTTATAATATATATAGGATTGATGGTATAAATTATGAACCGGCAGATGGCATTTATGCGGGCTGCGAAACAACTACATACTACGATATCGGACTTGACGCATTTGGAAGAATTGCATATGCTTATGAGGATATGAGCAGAAGAAACATAGGTGTATTAAATAATATATACAAAAAAGCCGGTGGTGACTATATTGCACAGGTCATTACAAAGAATGGTACTTTTGAAGAGTATAAAGTAGATCCGAGTAACGTTGATAGATACAGAACATATTTTGTAAAGTCAGAGGATGATGGTGAAGCATGTTATGATAGCTCAAATCTCAAAAAAGTGGCTTATCCACAGCAAGTGATAGAGTATAGGGTCAATGAAATATCAAATCAAATTACCATTCTATATAATTACAGCACATATTCGCAAGCAGACGCAGAATATATTGAGTCTGATAAACGAATTGGCAACATAAAAATGTCTGATGACGTAATTATATTTGATTTTACGGATGTAGATGATAGTAATAAATTTCAAATTGCTACATTTGATGATCTTCATGATGGTGAAGCATATACAGCATATGGATATGGTAAATCAAAAAGGGATAATAAATATAATTATGTAATTATAACAGACGGAAATGTGAATACAAAAATATCGGAAGAAAAATATGTTGAAAATATAGGTATATTAAAGAATGTATACAAAAAAGCAGGCGGAAGTTATGTTTCTTGTATTATAACAGAAACAGGGTTAAAAGAATATAGCATACCTTATGACAAAGTTGATGAGTATAGTAAGCTTGTAAATGAATATAATGGTTCAAATAGAGTTGATTCATATTTAAAGCAAGTTGTACATTATAAAGTATGGGAACCGTCGAAAGTCGGAACAATTGGTGTAATATCAGATACCATAGTTAGTTTGGATATTATAGATATGCCTGAACAAACAGTAACTGCAAATTATAATAAAGAATTAAATCAAATTGGTGAAATGCAGTTAAATGAGTTTGTTGCCAGCATAACAGATGACGAAAGAAGTGTTTCTGTAAATGACCTCATAGATGGCAATGAGTATACGGCATACAGATATAAGACTGACGATAATAATTTCAGCATTACTGTTATTACCGCAGGAGAGTTTACGGAAAATGACAAGGAATATATTAATGATATAGGTATATTGAAAAATATATACAAAAAAGCAGGCGGTGACTATATTGCACAAATCATTACTAAGAACGGTACTGAAGAAGAATACAAAGTGGATAATTCAGATGTTGAAACATACAGATCATATTTTGTAAAGACAGATTATGAAGGTGCAGTATATGACAGTGAACATCCAAAGACAGCTGCTTATCCGAAACAAGTTGTTGAATATTCGGTAGATGTATCTTCAAACAAGATAACAATTAACAACCTTTATTCTGAACCTGCTGTGGCTACTGATTCAAAATATATAGAATCAGATAACAATATTGGTTCAATTAAGATGAATGATTCAACTGTAATCCTTGATATATCGGAAGTTGATTTAAAAGATAAGCACTCGGTTGTTCCGTCACTTAATGACGGTTGTTCATATACCGCTTACGGCTATAATAAATCCGACTCGGATGGTACATACAGTTTTGTAATTGTTACAGATGGTGCATCAAATGTATTTAATTCAAATACTCAGCTTGCTATATATAATAACAGTGAAGTGGTTGAAGATGGCGGCTATAAGACAGCATATAATTTAATTGTAGACGGCGAAGAAAAACAATTTGTATTAGACGATGATGTTGTAATTACAGGTAACAATAATATACCAATTGAGGATTATTATTTTGAGGAAGGTGACGCACTTATATTTGCTACTAATGCAGATGGTTTAATCACAAAAATTTATTCAGTGTTTGCGGCTCAAGATGTTCTGAACGGAATATCATATAACAACTTCAGAGATACTGCGCTTAGAAACCAAGATTTAATTCTTTCAAATGCCAATTTTAATGATTTACTGTCGGATGATAATAATGTAGATATTGTTTTTGGTCCGGTTGTTAATAAGAAAGGTGACAACATCACAATCGGTAAAATTACAACAAGCGATGAGGGTGATTGTTTAGTAAACTATAACGACGGACTTGAAGTCAAATTCAGTAATGCTAAAATCTATACATATGACTTTGCAGCAAATCCAAAACATTCAAGAGTTTCCCTTGATGAAGGGATTGCTTCAACACCTGAGTCTGGAACTGCAAAGATAACAATAGACGGTAAAGAGTATCTTAATCTTATAGATGAAGCTGTTATAGATAATGTAGTATTCGCAGTAGTGAGAACCGTAAATAAAACCGAAGCTAAAGAAATTTATCTAATTGTTAATAACAGCTGATTCTTAAATGAAAAAAGAAACGATATAAAAATCGTTTCTTTTTTATATACTGTGGCTGACTTGACGGATAGAATTTGCGGAAAGTATTGTTTATTTTTATGGCTTGTATATGTGAAAATTTAATGATATAATATTAAAAAAATATTAAGGGGTAGAAAAATGAAAATATTTGATAATATAATGTCTTGGAAAAAGCCCGAAATGCTTGACTTGGCAAAAGAGCTTAATATAAAAGGTCGTTCAAAAATGAACAAGGGCGAAGTGGCAGAAAGCATATCGAAAATATTATTATCAGACGAGTATTTTAAGACGGTTCTTGCGGCGCTTGACAAAGAACAAACAGAATGTCTTGTAAATTGGTGCGAGAGCAATGAAATTAAACAGTCAGACGTTTTCAAAATCAGACTTTTATTGGAATTAGGTTATATATCATTTGAAAATGAACAGTACAGCTTGTGTGACGAAGTAAAATACTTAGTTGCTAAATGTTATACAAACGAATCAAAAGGCGGTTTGGAAGTCAGAGATAAAATAATAAATTACTGCAATGTTTTTGCGGAACTTTACGAAATTGTTCCGTTGGACAAGGTTTTTGAAATATACGACAAGCAAAATCATGATATTTCAAAAGAAGATTTTATGGAATTGATTAATACTGTCAACGGTAAAATGGATTTGTGGGAAATATACAACAATTCGATTGTAAACACTTATGTTTTGGAAGAAGGTTTTTATGATGATTTATTGAAAACGCAAGGTAACAAGCCGTTCTATATTCCGTCAAGAAAAAAGATTATGAAAATGGCTAACCCGGGATATATTGAAGAAACCAACGAATATCTTGCGCTTAGACATTACTTGATTAAGAGAATGGGTATGGATGAAGTAAAGGGCGAAAACTTATGCTTTGAAATTGAAATGGAATGTAAAATGAGCAATGAAAACGCTCCTGATATTCTTAGCTTGTTTGACAAGTATAATGTTGAATTAAATGATAATAATGCAAAAAAAGTAATCGGTTTGGTACAAGCTGTTAATTTAAACACAAGAAAAGCGGTAAACAGAGGTTATACCGATTTGCAAATCGAAGAAATGAATAACAGATATATGGTTCAGAACGATTTTTTCCCGTTCTTTATGTAAAAAACAAAAGCTCCCGAACTTATATGTTCGGGAGTTTTTTTATTCTTCTATCGGCAGAGCCACTTGTGTTATGAAAAGTTTTTTATCCTTATGTTGCGGGGGACCTTCAAGATATGTATGACGACACGTTCCCAAAGGTGTGAGATTATGCTCTTTGGCATACAACAAAAGTTTTTCGCGAACTTTCGGGAGTTCCTCATATGCACCGTGATGATAAATGCAAATTGCACGCATTGGTGTCAGTACGACGATATGTTCGCCGCTGCTTTCAGGCGGTACGGCAACACAGTAAGAAATTTCGTTAGGTGCGGACAATGAGTATTCTAAAAAATACATTCGCCTTGTCATATCGGTACCGTATTCACGCATGGCAAGTATTGCGGTATCGCGCAGAATATTTGTTTTATCGAGAATACTTTCCGTAGTAAAAGTGCGTCGATAAATCGTTTGTTTGTCAAGGTGGATTTCCTTGATTTGTGTGGGATTGGTGTTTGCTCTTTCGTACAACTTTTCAATATTCAAATTTATTTCTTCACGCATAGCTTCAAGGCGGCGGATAAGCGGTAATAAATCGGTTTCGCCGTCTAAATAGGCGTGAATTTCATCAAGCGACAGACCGAGCTTTTGCAAAATACGTACTGTACGAATTTTAGTGAACGTATCTACGGTATAATAACGATTTCCGTTTTTGCCGTCTTTAACGTCCGGAGTAATCAATCCTTTTGCTTCGTAATTCAATATGATTTTTCTTGTAATTCCGATTGATTTTGCCATTTCACCGATCGTAAACATATTTTTTTCAACATTCATATCATCACCCCAAAACATATATTAATACAAAAAACGGAAAAATGCAAGACATAGAAAAATGTTGTTTAAAATTCGTGTATAGTGGTATATATTATATATGAATAAATTTACGGAGGTAATATAAATGGCAAACAAATATTCGGGAACAAAAACAGAGGAAAATTTAAGAACTGCCTTTTCGGGTGAGTCGCAAGCACGTAACAAATACACATATTTTGCGTCGAAGGCAAAGAAAGACGGCTTTGAACAAATAGCGGATTTGTTTTTGAAAACAGCCGACAATGAAAAAGAACACGCAAAAATGTGGTTTAAAGAATTAAACGGAATCGGAACAACGGCAGAAAATCTTGTTTCGGCGGCAGAGGGCGAAAATTTTGAATGGACAGATATGTATGCCGATTTCGCAAAAACTGCCGAAGAAGAAGGCTTTACCGAATTGGCTGAAAAGTTCCGTATGGTAGCCGCAATAGAAAAAACTCACGAAGAACGTTACCGTGCATTGCTTCACAACGTTGAAACAAAAGAGGTTTTTGAAAAGAGTGAAGTCAAGGTTTGGGAGTGCCGTAACTGCGGTCATATCGTTGTAGGCGTAAAAGCTCCGCAGGTTTGTCCTGTGTGCAATCACCCGCAAGCATATTTTGAAATTCACGCAGAAAATTATTAAAAATTTCAGCATATCATTTTTGAAAATGATATGCTTTTTTATTTGAAAATATTAATCGAAAAGTCTTGATTAAATGAATAATTAATGATAAAATGTATGTAATGGCGGTTGAAATTTGTATGAATTGAATTTGCAATTTTACAGACGCTATTATTAAAGTTGGTTTTTTATTTGAGAAAGGCTATGGAGTTGAAAATGAAAAAAATTACGGCTCTTTTAACGGTATTGATGATGTGCATGACATTCGGTGCGAATTTTGTATACGCGGCGGACAGTAATTCGGCACGCAATGCTGTTTTGCAAATACGTAAGGAGATAGACAGTCACAAGTCGAACATTCAATCGAAAAACGGTGAACTGTTTAAACTTACACCCGAAGAAATCGCCGAAGCGGATTTTAAGAATTATGATACGTCATCAGTACTGTTGGGAACTGACTTGTATGAGTTTTCTGCCGGCAGTGTTTCAAACGACATAAAAGGCAAAGACGGAACAATAAACACACTTGCTCCGAATGAATACAAAGTTCACAGTACGATTAAATACGGAAAATATCCGTCAATATTCAATTCAGACACGGTGATAAAAACTTTCGGCGGAAAACGGGCAACGCTTGTTGCGGATTATTCGGACGATGTGCCGTCATATCAGATTGTGAAGAATGTTGAGAATTTATATGTCGAAAATATAGATTTTGAAAATTTTCCTATGATAAAGTTTGAAAATTGCGATAATATTATTTTCAACAACTGTTCTTTTACCGATTTTGAAAACAACGGAATTGTGTTCAGAGATTGCAGTAATATCGCGATTTTGAACAGTAAGTTCACAAATTGCGGCAATCAGATTTCGGACAGCTCAAACAGCGGTTACAGTATAAGAATAGTCGGTGATACACAAAGTCCGGCTGAAAATGTGCTTATTGAAAATTGTACTTTCGAGAACAGCTGCGGTAAGACGATAAGTTTTGTCGGCGATGTTGACGATTATGTTATAAGAAATAACACGATTAACAACAGTGTTTGGGGGGCGATTGATTATTGGACTCCGACTGTTTCGGGCAAATATGCAGACGTTATTGAAAATAATGTGTGCAAAAATATTGGTTTCGGCAAACCGTCCGTAAATGATACGAACGCACTTACAAGCGGTGTCGGTTGTGCGGCGATATTCGCGGGTATGGGAACATCACTCCCTAATACGATTGTGAAAAATAACGTTGTACAAAATTGCGTTGAAACGGGTATCGAAGGTCCGTATGAATTGGTTTATCACAATACGGTAAAAAATACAGGTGAAAATTCCGTTGCACGTTATACCGGCTCTACAGAGGCGATATATATTAAGCTGACGACTGAATTTGAACAGAAATATATAGGAAATACTATCGAAACAAGAGGTTTGAGATGCTTTTCTTCTTACTCGAACAGAGATGATGAGTACAAGGGAATATACATTTTGAACAATTCTATGAATTTGGAAAATACAGATGCAAGTATTACTTGCAATTACACTCGTTCGGACATTGAAATCAACTGTAAAAAAATAAAGAAGATTGTTATTGAAAATAATACGGGAATGATGAAAGACAAAAAGAGTGTAAACATCTATACCGACAAGGGTTATGTTATGGATTATTTCAGTATTCATAATCCTTGTATGATAGGCTCAGTGCCTGAAAAGGCGAGATATTGCTTTAATATCAATAATAATTAAACAGAATGCAGTCAAAATCGTTGCAGATTTGTCTGCAGACTCAATTAAGCTAATCATTGGGGAACACATAAACAATACGTATGCTTTGTTTATGTGTTCCTTTTTTGGTGCAAATATATAAAAATTATAGGTATATTTAATAGATAATTACTAAAAAGTAAAATATATGTTGAAATTGCACGAATAAAGTGATATGATAAAAGTATAATTTGTACAAAAAGGATGATTGCTATGGAATATATTGGACATACATCAGACGACGGACGGAAACAGCTGCTTTTGGATCACTTGAACGGAACGTCGAAGTTATGTCGTGAAAATGCGAATGAATTTTGGGCGGATATAGCCGAATTTGTGGGGCAAATACACGATATAGGCAAGTATACAGCGGGTTTTCAAAAACGTATAAACGGTGCGGAAAATATCCGAGTGGAACACGCAATATGCGGTGCAAAAGAAGTTGCGAAAGCACCGCCGAAATCATATGTGCCTATGATTGAGTATTGCGTTGCGGGACATCATTCGGGTTTACCTGACGGCGGAACGAAAGTTGACGGTGAAGAAGATTCGACATTGCACGGCAGAATGAAACGAAAAACCGGCGATTATTCTGCGTATGAAAATGAAGTTAAACTTGAATATCCCAAAGATAATTTGCGAGAACTTTTTGATGTCAGTAATCAGAGAGAAATTATTGAAAGGTATTCTTTTTTTACAAGATATTTGTTTTCATGCCTTACGGATGCGGATTTTATAGATACGGAGCGGTTTGTAACTCCAAACACAGACAGAGGTATAGACGGAGATTTTCAAAAAGCATACGAAAAAGTATGTGAAAAACTTAATTCTTTTAAAATAGAAACCAAACTTCAGGAATCAAGAAGTATTATACAAGAACAGGTTTATAAAAGCGTTGAATCGAATGCGAATGTGTATATATTGAATATGCCGACAGGCAGCGGAAAAACTCTTTGCAGTATAAGAGCGGCTTTGAAAACTGCGATAGAGAATAAAAAAAAACGTATTATATATGTAATTCCGTATGTCAGTATAATTGAACAGACAGCAAAGGTGTTCGAGGATATTTTCGGTGACGTACTTCCTGTGTTGCAGCATCATTCAAATTATGATTTTGATGATGATAAAAATGAAGATGAGAACGAAATAACTTCGGAAAAATTAAAACGTTCCTGTGAAAATTGGGACGCAAAACTTATAGTAACAACGAATATTCAATTTTTTGAATCACTGTATCATTATAAAGGCAGACGACTTAGGAAACTTCATAATCTGGCGGACAGTGTTATCATATTTGACGAAATACATATGCTGCCGATTGACTATATTCAACCTTGTTTAAGGGCGATAGGGTATGTGACGAAGTATCTTAACAGTACGGCAATTTTGATGTCGGCGACAATGCCGAATTATGATAAATTTATGGAGAGGTATATGTCAGGTGTCAAAATAGAGAATGCGGTTAAGGATACGTCGTTGTTTAACGTATTTGATAAGTGCAGATATGAGTATATCGGAAAGTGTGAACTTGCTTCACTGGCAGAAAAGGCACAGGAATATGACAATGCACTTATAATTGTGAACAAAAGGAAAACGGCAAGGGAATTGTATGATATTTGCAGCGGTAACAAGTATCATTTGTCAACATATATGACGCCTTTGCACCGTTCGGAGATTATTGCAAAAATAAAGGAAGATATAAAGAACGGAATTAATACGACCGTGATTTCAACATCACTGATTGAGGCGGGTGTTGACCTTGATTTTAAGGCGGTGTTCAGAGAAATTGCGGGGATTGATAACATATTGCAGTCCGGCGGTAGATGTAACCGTGAGGGTAAGATGGATATGGGCTATGTGTTTGTTTTTGAAACAGACGGCGGAAAAGGCGAAATTCAGCTTAAATCAAATATAACACGAAATTTGTTTGAGGAATTTGACAATATTTCAACCGATAAATGTATTGAAGAATATTACAGTCGCTTATTTGCATTTAATGACGGAAATATAGACAAAAGTACCATAACTTCGCTTATGGGTGAAAATTTGAAATTTGATGAAATACCGTTCAGAACGTATGCCGAGAATTTTAAGTTTATCAAAAATCAAGTTATAGGAATAGTAATTCCGCGTGATGAAAATAAAGATTTGATTGAACAGCTCAGATACGGAAAACTGTCCGTAAAACGAAAACTACAGCAGTACAGTGCATCCGTACATATTTGGGAGCTTGAAGAAATGATTAAAGAGGGGATTATAGAACAGCTTGATTGTGGTGTTTGCATACTTGTAAATACAGATTATTATAAGTCGGACGTGGGTTTGACGTTGGAAAATGATGTAGATTATTTTGTATGAGGAGGTTAAAATGAGTTACGGATTTAAAATTATGGTTAAAGGCGATTATGCCGCGTTTAACCGCCCTGAAATGAAAGTTGAACGTGTTAGTTATGATGTGCCGACACCGGGAGCACTTGAGGGAATGATAAAGTCGGTGTATTGGAAACCGGCAATTCGGTATGTAATTGATAAGATTATCGTTTTTAATCCGATAACATTTATCAATGTTCGCCGTAATGAAGTTAAGGAAAAAATAAAATTGCAGTCGGTACAAAAAAGTATGAAAAACGGTACTGGTGACGCAACGATTTATACTAAGGATATGATAAATCAACGTGGAAGTATGATTTTGAAAGATGTATGTTACGGCGTGGAATTTCACTTTGAACTTACGGGTATACAGAGTGACCATGATGACGAGTCGGAGGAAAAGCATTATAATATTCTTCTAAGACGTTTAAGAAACGGTCAGCAGTTCAGACAACCTGTGCTTGGGTGTCGTGAATTCTCTGTAAAGAGTATTGAACTTGTGGAGGAATTTCCGCTTGAAAATGTTTCGGATACGTTAAAAGGTGATACCGATTTAGGATTTATGCTGTATCATATGAAGTTTGAGGACGGCGGACATCCGAAAGATAATGATTGGGAAAAACGTAATTTTTCGGACAAGGCAGACGCACTTTTTTACAGACCGCATATGATTGACGGTGTTATAGATGTAGCAAAATATAGGGAGATGATGAAATGCTGATAAAGGCTTTGAATGAATATTACGATATTCTTGCGAGAAATGACAAGGTTTGCAAAGAAGGTTTTTCGAGGCAAGAAATTACGCATATGATTATGCTGAGAAAAGACGGTACAATAAGCGATATTATAAACGTGGAGCAGGAAAGTGAACCCGACAGAAAAGGTAAAACAAAACTTCAGCCTATATTGGTTGTTTTGCCAAGAAGAACAGAGAAATCAGGTATAGATTCAAGTATAATTGAACATAAAGGTGAACGTATTTTCGGGCTGAATTATGAAAAGAAAAATGATAAGTATTCACCTAAAGATGATACGAATAAAGCAAAACAGTCACATGAAATATTTGTCGAGAAAAATCTTAAATTTACAGAAGGAATGACATCTGATATTGTAGTCGCATATCGGAATTTTATGATTAAATGGAATCCTGAAAACGAAACTGCAAATGAAAGTTTGTTGAAAATAAAAAAAGTTTTTTCAAAAGCAAAATTTATATTTGCTCTTGATGGACATCCAGAGATAAAATTGCATGATATGGACGGTGAAATTGCTAGAAAAGTTGAAAAAGATGGACCGGGATTGGATGAAAAGGAGAAAGAAGTAAAAATCTGTTCAATCACGGGTGAAAAGAGTGAAATTGCACCAACTCATTATAAGATAAAAGGAGTAAAAAAAGCAAAAGCGAGCGGTGCATTAATGGTTTGTGTAAACAATACAGCAGAGTCTTCTTATGGTAAAGAACAGGCAGGTAACAGTGCTATATCGCAAGTGGTTATGGAACATTATACAGAAACATTAAACACTTTACTTTATGATGATAAACACAAAATCGATTTTTCTGATATGACGGTTGTATTTTGGGCGATGTCAGATAATGATTCAAAGGAAACGGATTTGTTTGCTTCAATGCTTGGGCTTGACGATAAGATTGACGCAGATGAAATGAACGGTATTTTGCTTAAATCGCTTAATGACGTAAATCAAGGCAAAAGCCCCGATTTGACAGAACTCGATATTGATAAAAATGTTGAGTTTTATATTGTGGGAATTGCAGCAAATGAATCTCGTCTTGCACAGAAATTTATATACCGTGATAAATTCGGCAACATATTTTCACATATAGCAAGGCACCAAACGGATATGATGATTGTTAATTCCAAGATAAACATACCAATGTGGCGGCTGTTCCAAGAATTAAGACCACCTAAAAGCAAAGATTATAAAATTCCGCCGCCACTTATGGCTTCGGTGTTCGGTGCAATAATAAACGGTACACGTTATCCCGAGTCTTTGCTTGAAAATGCCGTAAGACGAGTGAAAACGGATAAATCGGTAAATTATGTTCGTGCAGGCATTATCAAGGCTTGCATAAACAGAAAAGATAGATATTCAAAAAATAAGGAGGAGATAAAAATGGCACTTGATATTGAAAATAATAATCAAGCGTATCTGTGCGGCAGACTTTTTGCCGTACTTGAAAAAGTTCAATCTGACGCATTGCCTGGATTGAACAGAACAATTAAGGATGCGTATTTTGCGTCAGCTTGTGCAAATCCGTCAACGGTATTTCCGAAACTTATAAAACTTTCGCAATACCACATTGAAAAACTTGAATATAAGGTTAAATATAAGATAGTTACAGGTGAAATTATGGACAAGCTAAACGGAAAATTTCCAAAGACATTACCGCTTAGCGAGCAAGGTAAGTTTATTATAGGCTATTATCAGCAAATGCAAGATTTATATAAACCAAATGACACAAAAACTAAGGAAATATGAAAGGAAGTAGAGAATTATGGAACCAATTAAAAACAGATACGAATTTACAGTTATTTTTGATGTAGAAAACGGCAACCCTAACGGTGATCCCGATGCAGGCAATATGCCGAGAATTGATCCCGAAACGGCGGCAGGACTTGTTACAGATGTGTGCTTAAAGAGAAAAATCCGCAACTTTGTGGAAATTTTCAAAGAAGATGAGCCGTATTATAATATTCTTGTAAAGCCTGACAAGGCACTTAACACAAAATTTACGGAGGCGTATGAGGTAATAGGCGAAAAGACAGGTCAAAAAGGTAAAAATCCTGAGGCGGTAAGAGCGGCAAGGGATTACATATGTCAAAATTATTTTGATGTAAGAACATTCGGTGCGGTTATGAGTACAGGTAACGACCCATGCGGTATTGTCAGAGGCCCTGTTCAGATTAGTTTTGCAAAGAGTGTTGATCCGATATTTACACAGGATATAACAATTACAAGACAGGCAAGAACAATAGAAGATAAGCGTGATACAGGTGAAACGGAAATGGGCAGAAAGAGCATAGTACCGTATGGCTTGTACAGGGCGGACGGATATGTGTCGGCCATGCTTGCACAAAAAATTACCAAGTTTTCGGAAGAAGACCTTGAACTTTTGTGGGATGCCATTATCAATATGTTTGAACACGACAGAAGTGCCGCAAGAGGTAAAATGTGCGTAAGAAAACTTTATGTATTCAAGCATGATTCCGTACTCGGAAATGCTCCGGCAAATGTGTTGTTTGACAAAATTGTTATCAGCAAAAAAGACGGAGTGGAAGTTCCGAGAAGTTTCAATGACTATGAAATCACTGTCGATAAAAATATGCCTGAAGGAGTAGAACTTCAGGAAAAAGCATGATTAATATAAGGACAATACAGCATTATATGTATTGCCCGAGAAGATTCGGATTGCTTGAAATTGAGAATGCCTGGGCTGAAAATGTTTCGGTTGTGTTGGCGAATATTATGCACGAAAACGTACATTCGGGCAAACACCAATTCAAAAGCAATAACAAGGTTGTTTTAAGCTCGGTTACTTTGTATAATGATGAACTTGATTTGTATGGCGTTGCGGATTGTATAGAGTTTTGCAAAAATAAAGACGGCGTACCGATAGACGGTATTGACGGAAAGTACACTGTCAGACTTGTGGAATACAAGCCTACTCAGCCTAAAGACGGCTCTATAAGAGAAACTGACGCGATACAGGTGTTTGCTCAAAAATTGTGTGCGGACTATATTTGGAAATGCAACAGTGAGGGTTGCATATATTATGCCGATACAAGAAAACGCGTGAAAATGCCGTTTGATGAGGAGTACGACAGGTATAAAGCTTTGCTTGATGATTTGGTCGGTAAAATGCAAAACGTAATGGAAAGCGGTGTTATTCCTCCAAAAATAAAAGGTCAAAAGTGCAGTGGTTGCTCGATTAAAGATTTGTGTATGCCTAAAACGAAAAAGTACAGCATTAAACAGCTTATTGAGGAGGATTGCGTATGAGAAAACTTTTGAATACTTTGTATGTCACGAATGAAAATATATACATGACACTCGACGGCGAAAATGTTGTATGTAAGGAAAATAATGAGGTCAAATTACGACTTCCGTTTTCAAATATTGAGGCAATATTTTGTTTCAGCTATCTTGGCTGTTCGCCTGCACTCATGGGAAAGTGTGCCGATTACGGCATACCGATTAACTTCATATCTCCGTCAGGCAGATTTTTGGCTCGTGTGCAGGGCGCGTCACACGGAAATGTGTTGCTGAGAAAACGTCAATATGAACTTTTTTCAAAACCGCCCGCACTTTTAAGACAAAATACCGTTGCCGCAAAATTGGCGAATACAAAAAGTGTTGTGAAAAGAACGCTTAAAGATTATCCGCAAATTGATGAGGACAGCAAGCTGACTCATTGTATAGAACGCTTGGACGGTTGTATTAAAAGCGTGTATATCACAGATGATTATGACGGCATACTCGGTACGGAGGGGAACGGTGCAAAGGCATATTTTGATGTGTTTGACAGCCTTATTCTTCATCAAAAAGACGATTTCTGTTTTGCAATGAGAAGTAAAAGACCTCCGCTCGATAGGGTGAATGCAATGTTGTCGTTTTTATATACGATTTTTACCCGTGAATATGCGGCGGCACTTGAAAGTGTGGGATTGGACAGTTATATGGGATTTTATCATTCGCTTCGCCCCGGACGTGAATCGCTTGCGTGCGATTTGGTCGAGGAGGGGAGATGTATTGTTGAAAGATTTGTGTTGACATTAATAAATCTTAAAATTATTAAACCCGAAGATTTTGACGTACAGTTAAGCGGTGCAGTTTTCTTGAATGATGACGGCAGGAAAAAGGTGCTCTCAAAATGACAGGAGAAAAAACGTACCGATATGATACATCCGTATTTGAAGGAAAAAATTCCTATGGGACTTTTGCCGTATGTGCAAAGTATGTTGCTTGCAAAATTTGTGCGTGGTGAAATTGACGAGTATCCGTGTTATTTGGTGAAGTAGGTGATATTGATGATGACTTTGGTAAGTTATGATGTGTCAACTGTCGATGCGGCAGGTAGGAAAAGACTTCGCAAGGTTGCAAAGGAATGTGTTAATTACGGACAAAGAGTGCAAAATTCTGTGTTTGAAGTTGATGTTGATTACGGAACATTCTTGAAATTAAAAGATAGACTTATGAAAATTATTGATGAAGAACAAGATAGCCTTCGATTCTATTATTTGGGTAATAATTGGAAGAGGAGAGTGGAGCATATAGGTGCAAAGGAAACATATGATCCTGAGGGCAGTTTGATTTTGTGAGCGAACGTGCAGTGATATTGGTTTTATATGGAGGTTCGCTGAAAAAATAATACATATTATGTAAAAAATATCGCTTTTTAAAGTGATTTTTAGTAAAATGTCCGCTCTGTTGTGGTGGTGTGACTTCACATATACAATATGTAGGGTCACGCTCCCCACGGAGCGTGTGAGTTGAAATATTGATATTAGACTGCAATTCATTTTTAGACAGGTCACGCTCCCCACGGAGCGTGTGAGTTGAAATTCCGTTGTCTTACACCGATTACTCAATCATCAAGTCACGCTCCCCACGGAGCGTGTGAGTTGAAATTGATTACATTCACGCAAGACGGGTGAATGTGTATCGTCACGCTCCCCACGGAGCGTGTGAGTTGAAATCTTTTTCGTTTTTTTGTATTGAAAATAGAGTGCATGTCACGCTCCCCACGGAGCGTGTGAGTTGAAATCTGTCATAGACAGTATAGCGTGGACACTGGGCGGGTCACGCTCCCCACGGAGCGTGTGAGTTGAAATTGTTAAGATACGCAAGGCAACCGCCTGTGAATTCTGTCACGCTCCCCACGGAGCGTGTGAGTTGAAATTCAGCACACCGATATTATCAATATTATGAACAGGTCACGCTCCCCACGGAGCGTGTGAGTTGAAATCATATTCTATATTTATAATATATGTTTTCATCTGGTCACGCTCCCCACGGAGCGTGTGAGTTGAAATTGTGTCATATCCGTTATGTACTTTGCGTGATTACGTCACGCTCCCCACGGAGCGTGTGAGTTGAAATTTGCGGTACAAGTGGAAAATCAATACCGCAGTTGTCACGCTCCCCACGGAGCGTGTGAGTTGAAATGACCTAACAGGAGTGGGAACACAGGCGGGCGACTTGTCACGCTCCCCACGGAGCGTGTGAGTTGAAATGAAGAAAACTGGTTTAAGGATATGAACTACTATCGTCACGCTCCCCACGGAGCGTGTGAGTTGAAATAACGAAAAAGGTATTAAACAGAAAAGTTTGGCACAGTCACGCTCCCCACGGAGCGTGTGAGTTGAAATGGCGGTATCGGCAACACAGCAAGTAATTATCAAGTCACGCTCCCCACGGAGCGTGTGAGTTGAAATTCGCGTCGCCGTCACCCATTAAGATACGTTCTACGTCACGCTCCCCACGGAGCGTGTGAGTTGAAATGAATGGAACTGTACGCAAGGCAAAGTAATGTACGTCACGCTCCCCACGGAGCGTGTGAGTTGAAATGTACTTGTGGTACTGTCAGACAATTTCAAATGTCCGTCACGCTCCCCACGGAGCGTGTGAGTTGAAATGGACATAGATTTTTTTATCGGTAGTGATAGTGTTTGTCACGCTCCCCACGGAGCGTGTGAGTTGAAATGTATTTTAGTTAACTGTTTCATTTCTTCTGATTTGTCACGCTCCCCACGGAGCGTGTGAGTTGAAATCATGCAAATGACACCGGAAGAAAAACAAGATGCATGTCACGCTCCCCACGGAGCGTGTGAGTTGAAATGTTATTGGTTAACTACAAACGGATTAAAATGGTTAGTCACGCTCCCCACGGAGCGTGTGAGTTGAAATTGCGTCAAACGTAGGCGGTAAGACTAAAGCGTCAAGTCACGCTCCCCACGGAGCGTGTGAGTTGAAATCGGCTTTAATCACGCAAATGCTATATTGACGTTAGGTCACGCTCCCCACGGAGCGTGTGAGTTGAAATCACGCATTTGATATTTGAGTGCCTCCAAACGGCTTGTCACGCTCCCCACGGAGCGTGTGAGTTGAAATGATATACAACAAATCACCGTCCAACAGTAACTGGTCACGCTCCCCACGGAGCGTGTGAGTTGAAATTATTGTGTTCGGTAAAACATTTATATTTTGCCATAGTCACGCTCCCCACGGAGCGTGTGAGTTGAAATGATGTTATTACCGAACAGGCAAACGAATTAGCACAGTCACGCTCCCCACGGAGCGTGTGAGTTGAAATTTTTGTTGTTTTCGTTGGTGTTTTTTCTGTTTTTTGTCACGCTCCCCACGGAGCGTGTGAGTTGAAATGCATATTGAGCGGACAGTATCTAAAATACAAAAGGTCACGCTCCCCACGGAGCGTGTGAGTTGAAATTTTTCGGGTATGGTATATCCCGAATTATTGAATAAGTCACGCTCCCCACGGAGCGTGTGAGTTGAAATTGTGAAAATGGTAGTATTTTATTACCTATTGACGGGTCACGCTCCCCACGGAGCGTGTGAGTTGAAATCAACAACAGGTCCATGTTTCCACGCGAGAATATCAGTCACGCTCCCCACGGAGCGTGTGAGTTGAAATTTTCGTTTAAATACGTAAACGGTATCCGAAAACGGTCACGCTCCCCACGGAGCGTGTGAGTTGAAATGGCTAAGTAGTGCCGTAAAAATCTACTACAAAAATGTCACGCTCCCCACGGAGCGTGTGAGTTGAAATTACGTTGGCATTAATTACATTAGATAAAATAATCGTCACGCTCCCCACGGAGCGTGTGAGTTGAAATGCGTGGGTTGTAACCAAATGGGCAGGAACTGTACAGTCACGCTCCCCACGGAGCGTGTGAGTTGAAATTACTGCAAAGAACGCTTTTACACGTTTCTATGCGTCACGCTCCCCACGGAGCGTGTGAGTTGAAATCACGCATAATTTGTTTATATGTTTCCATTGTTGTGGTCACGCTCCCCACGGAACGTGTGAGTTGAAATGTTTAAGTAATTAAATTTAGAACGAAAGCTGATTAAGTCACGCTCCCCACGGAGCGTGTGAGTTGAAATCACAACAATAGCAGTTGACGGAAAACATCACTGCAAGTCACGCTCCCCACGGAGCGTGTGAGTTGAAATATGCCGTTTCAACATATTATAAATAGCATTACCGGGTCACGCTCCCCACGGAGCGTGTGAGTTGAAATTTTGGCCGCTATTGAAAAAACCGCTCGACACTGGTCACGCTCCCCACGGAGCGTGTAAGTGGGGGCGTCGAGGTGCCATCCTATACAAAATAGTAATTACAGAAAATAGGGGATAAGTGGCATATTACCGCCTTACGGAGCCACCACTCCGTCACTGCGTGTCTCCTCTCCTCAAGGAGAGGTATAAAAGACTCTATTAATGGGAGCCAATGACGAAGTCGGCTAAGTGGCAAGCAAACAAAAAATGGGCGGTGAATAACCGCCCGAAGAATAACTAATTTTTAGATTTATTAACCATAAATATACCGAGTGAAACAAGGACAAGTGCTACAAAACCCTGAACACCGAAAGCCTGATTTTTCTCGCCGAGAAAAACAGCCGAAAGGATAACGCCGAAGATCGGATTTGTAAAACCGAAAACGGCAACTTTACCGACAGGGTTATATTTAAGTAATATTCCCCACAAAGTATATGCTACGGCTGAAATCATCGCCATATATATAAGAAGTGCGATAGATGCAAGAGTAAATCCGGAAATCTTACCTCCTGTTGCTATTCCGACAACGACAAGAATAATACCGCCTAAAAAGAACTGATAACCGCTAAGAACCACAGGGTTTTCATCTTTAGAATATTTTTTAATCATACCCGATGAAAGTGCATAAGCTGCCGCAGAAAGCAATATAGCACCTTCACCGGAAAGTTTTATACTCATATCAAAACCGCCGTTCGCAAGGTTAATTACAACAACGCCTAAAAATCCTACAACACATCCCAAAACTTTTAAAACCGTCATTTTTTCGTACTTGAATATAAATACTGCGAATAATATTGAAAGAAATACGTTTGCAGCATTTATAATAGAAGATTTTACGCCTGATGTATTCGCCAAGCCTATGTAGAAAAACACATACTGCAAAACTGTTTGCACCATAGAAAGTTTAAAAACCGAAAAAAGTGATTCTTTTTTCGGTACAAGTATTTTTTTGCTTAAAATACTTCCGAAAAGAATTGTAAGTATACCGGCAAGTGTGAAACGAATACCGGCAAAAAGAAATTGTGAGCCGACCGCACCGGACGGAATGTTAAACATCTGATAACCTATTTTAATACAAGGAAAAGCACTTCCCCAAAGCAGACAGCATATAATCGCAAGTCCGCAGACGACAGGTGTTTTTGTTAATAATTTTTTATTCATAATATTACCCTCCTCAAAAACAACAACCATTCGATTGTACCACAAAATCACAATCAAAACAAGAAAAATATTTAGTTTTTTATAACTTTTGCGATTATTTGATAATTTTTGAAAAAAGTATTGAAAAATAAAAACATTGTGCTATAATAGTTCAGGCATTAAACAAAGAGAGGAGATTACATATGACTAACGATATGACTAAGGGCAGTCCGATAAAGTTGATATTAAACTTTATGGTACCGCTTCTTATAGGTAATATATTTCAGCAGTTCTATAATATGGCGGATACGATTATTGTCGGAAGAACCATAAGTGTTGAGGCACTTGCGGCGGTTGGTGCGACAGGTTCAATCTCATTTTTGATTGTGGGATTTGTGCAAGGTGTGACGAGCGGCTTTGCGGTTATAACCGCACAGAGATTCGGTGCAGGCAGTGAAAACGGCGTAAGGCGTTCCGTTGCGACAAGCATTATTTTAGGTATAGCTGTAACGATTGTTATGACGGCGATAAGCGTATTGGCGGCAAGACCGCTTTTGGAGATTATGAAAACTCCGTCCGACATTATAGACGATTCGTATAACTACATAATAGTAATTTTTGAAGGTATTGCGGCAGCGGTATTTTTCAACTTGTTTTCAAGCATACTCCGTTCGCTCGGCGACAGTAAAACACCACTTGTATTCTTGATAATCGCAAGTATTATCAATATTATACTTGACTTTGTGTTTATTCTTACATTTAAAATGGGTGTTGCCGGTGCGGGTTGGGCAACTGTTATCGCACAATTTATTTCGGGTATATTGTGCTTTGTATACAGTTTGAAAAAATTCCCGATTCTAAGACTTACAAAGCACGATTGGAAATTCTCTTGGAAATTTGCTTGGCAACACCTTGAAGTCGGCTTGCCTATGGCGTTTCAGTTTTCGATAACCGCCATCGGTACAATGGTAATCCAATCGGCACTTAATTCGCTCGGTTCAACTGCCGTTGCGGCATTTACAGCCGGTTCGAAAATAGACCAATTTGCAACACAGCCGCTTGCGTCATTGGGCGTTGCGGTTGCGACATACACCGCACAAAATTACGGCGCAAGAGAGCTTGAAAGAATTAAAAAAGGTGTGACTGGTGCGGCGATTATCGCAACGGTTTGCGGTATTGTAGGCGGATTTGTTGTTATTACGTTCGCAAAACCGCTTGTTGCATTGTTTGTCGGCAGCGGTCAGAATGAAGTTATGTCGCTTTCAAAAGAATACCTTGTTCTAAACGGTGTATTCTATGTGATACTCGGTTTACTGTTCGTTTACAGAAATGCTCTGCAAGGTATAGGCAGTAGTATGATTGCGTTTTTCGGCGGTGTTTGGGAACTGGTTATGCGTTCGCTTGTTGCATTTGTGCTTGTGTCGTATTTGAAGTTTGCGGCGGTATGTATTGCGTCACCTGTTGCGTGGTTTGGAGCGACAATTTGGCTTATGATTGCTTACTTCATTATAATAAATCGCATTATTAAAAAAGCAAATTTCGCTAAAATTAATTATTGATGTATATTTAATATTGCAAACTTTATCCTTTTTTGATATAATGAGTAGTATATTTTAAAAAAGAGAGGTATTAATATGACATCACAAAGTATAATACAGGGTATTGTATTACTTCTGTATCTTATCGCTATGGTAATGGTCGGATTTGTTTTCTACAAAAAAAATTCAACACATTCCGATTATGTACTTGGCGGACGCGGTATGAACGTTTGGGTAACGTCACTAAGTGCGCAGGCTTCGGATATGAGCGGTTGGCTGTTGATGGGACTTCCGGGTACTGCATATTTGTTGGGTTCGGGTGCTACAAACGCAATATGGACTGCAATAGGTCTTGCACTCGGTACATATTTTAACTGGTTAATCGTTGCAAAACCGCTTAGAAAATATACACAGATTGCAGGCAATTCAATCACAATTCCCGACTTTCTGCAAAACAGATTTCATTCAAAATCAAACGTACTTCGTATATTCTCGGCGTTGTTTATTTTGATATTCTTTACGGTTTATACATCGTCAATGTTTGCGGCAGGTGCTAATTTGTTTGACTATGTATTCGGTATCGGATATATACCTGCACTTATTTTGAGCGTTGTCGTTGTAACGGCATATACATTCCTTGGCGGATTTAAAGCGGTTTGTTGGACAGACTTGTTTCAGGGATTGCTTATGTTTGCCGCAATAATCGTTGTACCTTGCTTTATGTATAAAGGTCTTACTTCAAATACATTTGAATGGTCGGAAATCGGTAAAATTACACTTGGTGTATCGGAAGGTTTCGGTGCAATGGGTATAGTCAGTGCTATTGCGTGGGGACTTGGATATTTCGGTCAGCCGCATATCCTTACAAGATTTATGGCCATAAAGTCATCAAAGGATATTAAGCCTGCAAGAAGAATTGCTATGGTTTGGGTTATTGTAAGTCTTGCTATGGCTGTATTGGTTGGTATATTGGCATCGCCGTATATTCAATATATGTTCAAAACAGGTCAGATTACAGACCCTTCATCAATTAGCATTTTGAATGCAAACGGTATGCTTGAGGGCGCAAATACACAGAAAGTATTTATGGTACTTGTACAGAATATGTTCCCGACAGTTATTGCGGGATTGTTGCTTTCGGCTGTACTTGCGGCTATTATGTCAACAGCCGATTCACAGCTTCTTGTTGCGTCATCATCATTCTCATCGGATATATACAACACGCTTTTCAACAAGAATGCTTCGGAAAAGACATTGCTTAACGTAAGCCGTATCACGATTGTGGTTGTTGCAATTATAGCTTGCTTGCTTGCACTTGACCCTAATTCATCGGTGTTTGAAATCGTTGCTCACGCATGGGCGGGTTTCGGTGCGGCATTCGGTCCGGTTATTCTTTGCAGCCTGTTCTGGAAACGCTGTAATGAATACGGTGCATTGGCAGGTGTTATATCCGGCGGTGCGGTAGCACTTTTGTGGGCATATGTTCCGACCGCTATATGGGGTGCGGATAATCTTCCGGGTATATTTACCGTATATGAAATTATTCCTGGATTTATTGTATCGCTTGCACTTATCTTTATAGTGTCACTTGCCACAAAAGCTCCGTCAAAGGAAGTTATAGAAGAATTTGAATCGGTTAAAACAGCAGATGTATAATATAAAAGGGTTGTCGGCTAATGTCGGCAACCTTTTTTGAAAATATTTAATAAAAATGCTTGACAGGGAATAAATAATCTGATATAATATTTCAGAAAAGAAAACAAGCAGAACAATCCGTTCTCACCGTACGGCGAAGGCTTTGCGGTAAATATACAGATACTTTAGGTATCGGTGTATTGTGCGGGTGCGTTTTGCAGCCGTTTTTTGTTTATGTTTTAAGGAGGGATTAACAATTAGTAAGAATGATTTGCAGATTAACGAACAAATTCGTGATAACGAAATTCGAGTTGTTTCAGCTGATGGCGAACAGCTTGGCGTAATGAGTGCAAAAGAGGCACAGGATATTGCGTATGAAAAGGGAATGGATTTGGTTAAGATTGCTCCGCAGGCAAAGCCGCCGGTATGCAAGATTATGGACTACGGAAAGTACAAGTTTGAGCTTAATAAGCGTGAAAAAGAAAACAGAAAGAACCAAAAGGTTATTAACATCAAAGAGGTTCAGCTTTCACCGTCTATCGATACAAATGATTTCAATACGAAGTGTAATCATGCAATAAAGTTCCTTAAAAAGGGCGATAAGGTAAAGGTTATAGTTCGTTTCAGAGGTCGAGAGGTAAGTCATTCACAGATTGGTTATACCTTGCTTGAAAGATTTGCAGAACAGGCTAAAGAAGCCGGAACTGTTGAAAAACCGGCTAAGCTTGAGGGCAGAAATATGACAATGTTTCTTGCTCCCTTGTCATAATATTATTTAATTCGGAAGGAGTGTGCATTATGGCTAAGACTAAGATAAAGACTCACAGAGGCGCCGCTAAGAGATTCAACGTAACTAAGAATGGTAAGGTTAAGATGAACAAGGCGTTCAGAAGACACATTTTGAACAAAAAGACAACTAAGAGAAAAAGACATCTAAGAAAGCAAGCTTACTGCTCAAAGGCTAACGCAGCAGTTATTAAAAAGCTTATTCCTTACAAATAATTCGAAAGAGAGGTAGAAACTAATGGCAAGAGTAAAAGGTGCATTAAATACAAGAAAAAGACATAAGAAGATATTAAAGCTTGCTAAGGGCTTCAGAGGTGCTGAAAGCAAGCAATTCAGAATTGCTAACCAAGCTGTTATGCGTTCAATGCAAAATGCTTATGTAGGCAGAAAAAGAAGAAAGAGAGATTTCCGTCGTCTTTGGATTACAAGAATCTCTGCTGCTTGTAAGCAAAACGGTATGAACTATTCAACATTTATGAACGGTCTTAAGAAGTCAGGTATCGAAATGAACAGAAAGATGCTTTCTGAAATCGCTATCGCTGACAGCGTTGCATTCGCAAAGCTTGTTGAAACAGCTAAGGCTGCTCTTTAATTTGGAGTACATTGTGACAGATTTTCAGTCTGTCACTTTTTTTTATGCAAAAAATGAAAAATAACTCTAAATTAATCTTGTTTTTGTCGAAAGAAACGTGTATAATATACTCATAGAGAATAGGGAGATATATTATGAGAATTAAAGACAATGTTAAAAGTGTCTACACACAGATTATTGTCTTATGTGAAATATTCCATATTTCGTTTCTATTTATATTTAAGCATTTTTCAATGCAGATACCGTTTATGTATAATATCGGCAGTGTGATATTTTATATATTAATGCTGTTTGTTGTGCTGAAAGGATATTATCGCGTTTGTATTGTACTGGTGCATTTGGAAGTATCGGCGTTTGTTACGGTGACGGTGCTAAATGGCGGATATTCGTCGGATTTTGCCTTGTATTTGATTTCTATGGCAACATTTGTGTATTTTAATCCGTTTAAACATCGGAGTATAACATATATATTTTCGATATGTGAGGTACTGTTGTATATATGTTTGACGTTGCATTGCCGTCATATTTACTCGGAGGCAGAAGTACATATCGTTTTTGTTACAATATACAATACCGTTTTGGCAGTCGGAATTATATTGATAGGTGCGTACATATCGGACGTATCGGCAACTGTAACGCATAGAAAGCTCGTTGATGAAAACAAGACTCTTAACAATCTTGCAAATTACGACCGACTTACAGGCTTGCAAAGCCGAAGAATGTTTATGGAACGAATTAAGGACAGCGAGGACAATAAATCTGTGGTCATTTGTATCGGTGATATTGATGATTTCAAAAAAATAAACGATACATACGGTCATTTATGCGGTGACTATGTACTGCAGAATATTTCGGAGATTATGAGAAAATCGCTCGGCTTGGAGAATGTTGATATATGCAGGTGGGGCGGTGAAGAATTTGTGTTTATGTTCTGTAATGATGATATTGACAGCGCATTTGTAAAAGTTGAAAACTTAAGAAAAACTATCGAAAATAAAAATTTTGTTTATGAAAATAACAATATTTACGTTACGATGACGTTCGGAATTATCGAACGTGATAGCGGTAAAGTCGATGATGTTCTTCTTGAAAGTGCCGATAAATTGCTGTACAGAGGCAAAATTAACGGTAAAAATGTGGTTGTTAAAGCATAATAAAAAATATCTCTGCATTGTGCAGAGATATTTTTTATTTGTTTTAGAAATTAAATGTTTTTGTAACGAATGATTCGTCGTCTGAAGAGAACGGCTGAACTGTTATTTCAAGCGGTGACGACTTACTGTCAAGCTTGTACGTTTTTTGAACAGTGATTGTTTCACCCGGAGCAATATTTTGTGAAAGTGTAAGAAGTTCAACACCGTCCACGCCGATTACTGTTGCAGGAGCTAATGAAGAACCGTTTTGTTCGGCGATGACGTCATATACTCCGCTGAATGATTGGTCTGAATCGGTTTTGTTTGTAAATTCAAATGACACAACAACAACGTCGCTGTCATCATAATTGATAAGTTTTGCTTCCTCGATAGAAATATCATTGTTGCTTACTTCGCCCGAATAGCTGTCCGCTTTTGTATCTGATTTTGCCTCTGTACCTTCAACTGCCGCCATATCGACATTCTTTGAATAGTCCTGACCGTCAAGAGTTTCTGTTGCACTGCCGTTTTCGTATGCACCCGACGCATCTGACTGCGCAGTCTGCTGAGGTGTTGTATTTGTATTTTCTGTCTTTTTACCACAGCCCGCAACTGACATTGCAAGAATTAATGCGGCAATAACGATTAAACTTTTTTTCATATTTACATATCCTTTCTTCAAAAAACAATTTTGTAGAAGCTTTAATGATATACTATCACAGTGTTTTTTAAAAATCAAGCATATCAAGAAAAATTCATAATCTATTCACATTGACATAATAGTTTTCAAGATATATAATTAACATAATGAGGTGATTTTATGAGTAATATTAAAGCGTGTATATTTGATCTTGACGGTACGCTTACAAATACGATAAATGCTATTGCACATTTTGGTAATATTGCACTTGCGGCATTCGGTTTGCCCGAAATTCCGGTAGAGGATTATAAAATATATGTCGGTGACGGCAGAGATAAACTTATTCACAGAATGCTCGGAGTTTACGGCAAGGATAATGCGGAAATGTTTGAAAAAGTGCGTGATGTGTATGACGAAAATTATGAAAATGATTATCTTTATGATACAGATGCGTATGACGGAATAAGAGAATTGCTTGAAGAACTGAAAGAGAACGGCATAAAAATTGCGGTATGCTCAAATAAACCGGATAATGTCGTGCATTTTGTTACCGATAATATTTTCGGTGAAAATTATTTTGACGCGGTGCATGGAGTTATTGATGGTATGCCGACAAAACCCAATCCTTTTACGGCGCTTGAAATAGCGAAAAAACTCGGTGTAAAGCCGTCAGAGTGCCTGTTCTTGGGTGACACCAATGTTGATATATTTACAGCAAAAAATGCCGAAATGACGTCGGTCGGAGTGCTTTGGGGATTCAGAACAAGAAATGAATTGGTACAAGCTGGTGCAGACTATATTGCGGAAAATCCACATGTAATTTTACAACTTATCGGGAGGTAGAAGAAATGAGAAAAAGCGGTATTTTAATGCATATATCATCGTTGCCGTCTGATTACGGTATCGGTACAATGGGCAAAGAGGCATATAAATTTGTGGATTTTTTAAAGAGTGCAAAACAAAAGTGTTGGCAGATTCTGCCGATTGGTCCGACAAGTTACGGCGATTCGCCGTATCAGTCGTTTTCAACGAATGCAGGCAATCCGTATTTTATAGATATGGATATTTTGAGTGAAGAAGGTCTTTTGAAAAAATCGGACTATTCAAAGCTTGATTGGGGCAAAGACAGAAAAAATGTTGACTACGAAACAATTTATGAAAATCGTTTTAAGGTTTTGAAAATTGCTTTTGAAGAATTTAAAAAAGGTGATTTGTCGGAATTTTACGACTTCTTGCAGAAAAACGAAAGATGGATTTCAAACTATGCGTTGTTTATGAGCATAAAGAATGAAAATGACGGCAAGTCTTGGCTTGAATGGGAGGACGGACTAAGAAAACGTGATTCTCATTCGTTATGGGAATTTAAGTCGTCGCACGAAGATGACGTTATGTTTTGGGAGTTTGTGCAGTTTAAATTTTTTGAACAGTGGAACAAACTTAAAAAGTATGCCAATGACAACGGTGTGTCGATAATCGGCGATATTCCGATTTACGTTGCGCTTGACAGTGCGGAAGTGTGGGTATATCCCGATTTATTTGAACTTGACGAAAATCTTGTGCCGAAAGCTGTTGCAGGTTGTCCGCCGGACGCATTTTCTCCGACAGGTCAGCTTTGGGGAAATCCGCTGTATAATTGGGATAGGCACAGAGAATGCGGCTTTAATTGGTGGATAGACAGAATAAAGAGTGCAACGTCATTGTATGATGTTGTTCGTATCGACCATTTCAGAGGATTTGAGGGGTATTATTCGATTCCTTACGGTGATAAAACCGCCGAAAACGGTCAGTGGCTGAAAGGTCCGGGAATTGAATTGTTCAATGCCGTTAAAAATGAATTGGGCGATTTGCCGATTATAGCGGAGGATTTGGGATTTTTGACTGAGGACGTGCATAAGCTGTTGAGGGATTCGGGTTTTCCGGGTATGAAAGTGCTTGAATTTGCATTTGATCCGCGTGAAGAAAGTAATTATTTGCCGTATACATATAATTCAAACAGTGTTGTCTATGTCGGCACGCACGATAATAATACAGTGCTTGGTTGGATTGATGAGCTTGACGAAGATACACTTGAATTTTGTAAAAAGTACATTGATTCGGAGGATGATATTGTTTGGAAACTCATTAAAACCGCTATGGCAAGTGTGAGCGATACGGCGATAATTCAAATGCAGGATTATCTTGAACTTGGCAGTGAGGCAAGAATGAATACACCGTCTGTACTCGGCGGCAACTGGCAGTGGAGAATGGGTAAGAATGATTTGACTGACAAACTCGCAAAGAAAATTGCCGATATAACCTGTACATACGGAAGATATGAAAGACAGTGATTTTATGCAGACGATTGAACAGGCACTTTTAAAGTTGGAAAAGTCAAAGTTCAGAAGTAGTTTTAAGCTGAAAGAAAAGGATAGGGAATATGTAAAAAATAAAGGTATGGATACTGTGCGTTCGCACGCACGCGACTTTGTTCGTGACAGACTTGCACCGTCATTTATTGCAAATGACGGCAAGCAAACACCAATGCGCGGACACCCTGTGTTTATCGCACAACACGCAACGGCGTGCTGCTGCCGCGGTTGCCTTAACAAGTGGTACAGAATACCGAAAAATGTTGAACTTACTCCTGTCCAACAAGAAAAAATAGTGAATTTGCTTATGGCTTGGATTGAAAAACAAATGAAAAATACACCTATCAAATGATAGGTGTATTTTTGGTTATTGCAATACATTTGTAAGTGGTGTCATATCCATATTCCACACTTTGTTTTAATAATTATTTAACTGATTAAAGTATATTAAAATATGTATGAACAGTAAATAGGCAGATTTTTTTCTGATAGGGTATTCTTGAGATTGTGAAAAATATAATTTAACATATTTTTTTAATGAATACACGATTTAAAAAGTGTCTTAAAGCTGATATGATATAGTTATAAAATTATTGTAATGGAGATGACGTGAATGTTAAATAAAGATTTTATGCCTGCATATAAACCGTCTATCGCAACAATGATATTGTTCTCATTCGTATGGACATGGAACGACTATATGAGTCCGTACTTGTACATATTGGATATAAACAAACAAATGCTTTCTGTAGGTATTAAGTTGTTTTCAGCCGGACAAGTTCAGGATTACGGTTCACAAATGGCGGCTACACTTGTATTGCTGCCGATAATAGTAGTATTCCTGTTCTGTCAGAGATTCTTTATTGAAAACGCTACATCTTCGGGAGTTAAAGGATAATTAAAGAGGTAGACTGAATAGGCAAGCCTATATTTTCGGCTTGCCTATTGTTATACATTCAATTTATTGACATTAAATTATTGCTATTGAAATAACTTGGCCGTGTTGGTATAATTATTATATAAGGAGTGTGATTTTAAGTATGATAACTATGGAAGAATTACAAGGCTATCCGGTGGCTGATGATAAAGAAATTCGTGACGCACACAATAAGGCGGTTTCGCTTATTGAACATAATGTTGACGAGTTTTTTGACTGTTTTCCGGGTGCAAACAGTGAAAATGATTTTTACAGGCAAACAGAAAATACAGACTGGACAGAGGGTTTTTGGACCGGTGAATTGTGGCTTGCTTATGAGAGTAACAAAGACGATAAATTAAAGGAAGCGGCACTTTGTCAAGTGGACAACTTCCTTTACAGAATAGAACATCATATTAATACCGACCATCACGATATGGGCTTTTTGTACAGCCCGTCTTGCGTTGCGGCATATAAACTTACAGGCAGTGAAGTTGGTAAACGTGCGGCACTTTTGGCAGCGGATAATTTGATGAAACGTTTTCACGAAAAAGGTCAGTTCTTTCAGGCGTGGGGCAAAATAGGCGATAAGGACAATTACAGACTTATAATAGATTGTCTTATGAATATGCCGTTGCTTTTCTGGGCGAGCAAGGTGACAGGTGATAAAAAGTATGAAGAAAAAGCACAGGCACATATAAAAACAGCGATGGAAAATATCGTGCGTGACGATAATTCGACATATCATACATATTTCTTTGATATGGAAACAGGTAAACCTACAAAGGGAGTTACTTGTCAGGGTAATCGTGACGGCTCGGCTTGGGCGAGAGGTCAGGCTTGGGGAATATACGGCAGTGCGGTTGCGTATTCTAAAACAAGAAATAAAGAATATTTGGATATATTTAAACGTGTAACAAAATATTTTATGGAACATTTGCCGAAGGATTTAGTGCCTTATTGGGACTTTGATTTTGATACCGGCAGTGATGAACCGCGTGATTCTTCAGCAGGTGTTATAGCGGTATGCGGTATGCTTGAAATGGCTAAATATCTTGATAAAGATGAGGCTGAATATTATACACAGACGGCTAAAAGATTGCTTAAAGCAATTATTGATAATTGTGCCGTTAAAGACAGTAAAGAGTCTAACGGACTTTTACTTCACGGCACATACGCAAAGAAAACACCGCATAATACATGTAATAACGGCGGTGTTGATGAGTGTAATACATGGGGAGATTATTTCTATATGGAGGCACTTACACGTCTGACAAGCGACTGGGATCCGTATTGGTTTTAGTATATAGACAATAAAAAAAATACCGTAGTCGTAAGACTGCGGTATTTTTGATATGTCGTAAAACTTATCTTTTTGAGGTTTGAAGACAGTGTCTTATATATTAAATTTGTTTGTAAAACGTATGATTTTGTAGATTTATTTGCATTTTTTATGTTATAACGTGTATTACATTGTGTAATGTTTATTATTGTATTGTGGCAAGGTTGTGGGAATATAAAATTATCAATATTAATTATTCGAGTAGGGGGTGCGGACATAGAAATATTCGTTATCCTTGAGTGTGTGAGATTATTTCTGTAAATTAATTTTTCTATGATAAAATACTTAGTTT